>Ga0247609_10005027_pt1 | contig 13070 bp, 20 predicted proteins | sample 172DNAGHGlowgp2_FD_193487 | JGI IMG/M metagenome (GOLD analysis project Ga0247609, IMG submission 193487) | Sheep rumen microbial communities from Palmerston North, Manawatu-Wanganui, New Zealand - 1728 DNA GHGlow gp2 | ecosystem: Host-associated > Mammals > Digestive system > Stomach > Rumen ...
AAAAACACAGTATCCTGCATTGCTGCAATATGGTGTGGATAAGGATAAACCTTGGCAACTTGGAGTTGTTGAGAAAGTGCATCCTCAACAGGAATTTCCACATAATACGCATCGACAAGTCTATTTTCATTTGCAAATCTATCAAGTGTGTTGTATAATGCATCTTCTGATGGTGTCCACATGTCGTTTCTTACAATATCAGTTATGTCAATTGTGAGGTTATAACCTGTAGTTGATTTATACACATTTCCAACAAAAATAAGATCATATGTGTTGCTGTCTGACGTGTCAATATGATCATAACCTGATTTAAGTCTATAGACTTTATATTGGAACATTCCTGTAACAGGCATAATGTTTGTAAATTCAGCTTTTATACGTTCGTTTAAGTATTTCATTGTATACTTTCGTTTATATTTTTGACAATTTCGTTATTTATATCTGTGACTAATGCTTTTTTGATTGCATCTATAACCGCATCCATTGCTTTTGATTGCATTGTCTTTTCAAGTGAGTGCTTTCCTTGTGTGCCTTCTCTTGCAATTTTGCGACCAATCAAGAATGCTAATTGGTTGGTTGTTGGGATTCTACCACTTAAATCAGGCACAGGAACAATAGGTTTGACTTGAATCCAACTCTTAATTGCATCAATTGGCGGGAATTTTCCTGGACCTCGACCGTTTTCTGCATATTTCCAATACTCAACCAAATTGAAATACAGAATAAAATGCTGCCCATCATATTCATATTCAGTTGTGAATGTGGACAACGCACCTGAAGCATTCACTCCATCTGCTTCAAGTTGTTTTCTGTAAAGTTCAGCAACTTTGTTAATTTCTGTTGTCAATTCTTTTGCATTCATTCACAATAATAATATAATTTTAAGAATTTCGTCAAAAACAGATACATAGCTTCAAAGTCTTAGATTTGCTTTCTAGAGGACTTTGTCTTTTTACTGACACATTGTTCAGTGAAAACATTTCTAAGAAGTCTAGCTATATTAGATGAACGCTAGAAGGCTTCTACACATCTAAACATATTGTTGTGTTATAAACAAAGCAATTTTGTTGTGGTTTAGGTAAAAATCTGTTAACCTGAAATTTTAGGTAACAGAAAAGGTAACAGTTGTGTTTTCAATGGGTCTTTATCCACTTCTTTTGGGCACGTTCTTCTAATTTCTGCTTGTCTATTGCATAACATGTCAAGAACAATGTCTGACAAACCTGCCACTGCATGATTTCTTCAAAACGTGTGTTAGTGATTTCACACACTCTCAATACAAAAGGTATGATGCCATATCTTTCAAACCCCGTTGGAGATTGTTGAATGCTGTCCTCTGTTCTTTCGTCAGGTTCACTTTCTTCATTTTCTCCCCTAAATAATCTACCATAAGCTTCACAAACACCACGAATTGTTTCTGCAAAAAAAAACTAACTGCCAATGCATCTTTATACAGCATTGACTTTATGTCTTCTTGCACATCTTCTATGTTGTAGCCCTGTCCATATTCACAGCCATCAGGTATCAGCATCACAGACAGAATTTTTGAAATGTCCTTTTCGTTGTTGTTCATGTAATTGTTATAGTCAATGAACTGTGCTGTCGTTATTTTAGACACGTCTGCACACTGAATGTATTTGTGTCCATTGATGGTATATGACTTTTTTAGCTTGTTAGGTGTAGGCTGTTTCTGTAAAAAGGCAAGACGGTTAGCAAGTGATGTGTAAGTGACAACAGGCAGGCGATTTAGATAATCAAAATCTTTGTCAGTCAAAATAGACAATATAGACTGTATTTTGTTGTCTTCAGTGTCTTCATCCTCAATAACAGATGTAATATCCATCATCTCTTGTACAGTTATTTCATCCCAAGATGTCTTGATTGTAACAACTTCATTTGCTTGTTTTCTTTTGAACAAACGCTTAAATATATTCATATTGTTATATTGTGTTTTTTAATTAGACTTATCTGATTGCATAGTGGACTTTCTTTGTTAGTGAGAACGACAACAATGTAGCAATTATCAAATCGTCATGATAACCATTGGGTGCATTGTAAGCACGTTTGCCTGAACCTGTCAACTCAGCCGCATACATAGTCAGCTGCAACTTCAAATCATCATCCTTGACAAACTGCACCTCATTGTTCTGAATTGCAACTTGCAAATCTTGTATAAGTTTTTCTTTGCTTGTGTTAGATGTCACAAAGGCATTAAGTTGTGTCTGTAAATGTTGGCTTTGAATTTCCTTTTTCAACAGATCATAGAACACCTGTCCGATAGAATTCTTTTCAACCAATATATTTTTAGGTTTCCACAACTTTATCAGCTCAACTATGTAATTGATTGTCTCAGTCGCATCTTTGTCTGAGAAGTGATATAAAGCAACCTGCTGCTTGTTTGAATTGAATATGGAAATAGCAGTCTCATCATTGTTTGTGCCTGTTGACCAATCGATGCCCATGTACAATGTTAGGTTAGGTGTGATTTCACCACCCATCAGATGTTCAAAATCACCAAACACACCGCCATCACCATCAATGAACTCACCTAAGTATTCACATTGGAACACATCTTTAGGCAATGCTTTCCGATACCGTTCAAGTATCTTTGGTGTCAATAAACAAGATGTGTCGTATTTGCAGAAGTCATACGAATACACATGTTCATCGTTGTTGGTCAAACCCAACAGGAACAGGTCATAGAAAAAACCTGTTTTGAACTTTGGCGAACTTGTAATGATAATTGGTGCTTTGTATGCATTCACCCATGGTGTGACCTCATAGAAAATATCATCACTGATAAAACATCCCTCATCAATTGCCAAAATCCCTGATACTGTATTGCCACGCAAACCATCACGTTGTTCAGCTGATGCAAAATGGATTTCCGAACCGTTGATTAGATATATCTCAAGCAATGAATTGTTTTTGCCTTCAAATATGAATGTGTCTTGAATGGCTTTTGTGAGCTCCTTGTAAATCTTACGTGACTGATTGAAGGTAGGCGACATGATAAACGAAATAGAATTTGGCTTATCGATAGCAGTCTTCAAAACAATGTTCTCAAGCATGATTGATTTGCCACACTGTCTTTTTGATTTGACAACATGGATAGAGGATTTCCAATGACTAAACACACCATTTATAACAGCAGTCTGCCAAGGAAATGGTCTGAAATTGGATTTTAGTATTCTCATTGAACATCATTCTGCATTTCTGCTTCTTGCTGTGCCTGTTCGTTCTCCAAATTGTCTGACACATCAGGAAATTCAAAATGTATAGTGTCATTTGTTTTTACTTCAATCTTGTCTGTATATACACCTGCAGTGCGGTTGGACAAGTCAATTGCTTTCAGCAAATCTTTAACTGAAATGTCTTGTCTGTCTATGATAGCTTCAAGACGTTCAAAATTCATTTGCTTGACTGTGTTTGTGGTGACATCAATACGATTATACAAATAAGACATAGCACCTTTGTAAATGCCCCAAACCTGCTCAGTTTTCATACCCCATGCCTTTTCGTATTTCTCAAGAATCTCATTCTTTTTCATACCCTTCAGAATATCATCAGCAATAGCAGCAACCTTCATCTCATGGGTTGTATGTGTGTCAAGATACAGTGTTAGGTATGTTTGTTTCTTTTTTGACTTTTTTGGTTGATTGTCCATCTTTGTTGACTTTATTTATTTGTTTCTTTGTTGGTTTCTTGGGTTGTTCAATGGGTTTGTTTTGCTCATCTGCTTTGTGTTCGTTTTCATAACGTATCATCAGCTCACCCAATTTAGCACACATAGAAAGAACAGAATGTCCGCATGTACGACAACTGAGTGAGTAGCCTTCAGATTCAAAAACAACAGCAAGTTCAAGAACATCATGAGAACTCAATGCAGACAATTGTTTGGATTTGTATGCAAGCAAAAGGTTTTTTTCGTATTTCTTCAATACTTCATATTGTTCTTTTGTCATAATTTGTTTTGACATATTTTTATTAGATTGATAATGACATCTTTCATTAACAATAATATATTTGAGAACACATCAGCAAACAGAGACAGCACAGCAACAAAAGCTACCATAGGATAGGTGAAGTTGTTAGTAACCAACAGATAAAGCAGACCTACCCACCATGTTGTACATAATGAACAGTCAAAAGGTTTGAGCGTGAAGTTTGTCGTGCTGATTTTGTTCTTTGTTAGTATTCGGCTCACAAATAGTTTCAATGCATCAACAGCACCTGACAAATCAATCACAAAGGATATTGTCAGCGTCATGCATATAAGGTTTATAATGTGTGTTAACATAGTTTTGGATTTCTTTATTTAGTTCTGTTATGTGGGCTTTGATTGCTTGTCTTGATGTGCCTAACAGATATGACACCTTGAGAGTTGAATAGTCACACACAAACAGATAAGCAAGCATTAGATTGCGGTCATAGACATTCATTTTATTAATGTACTCAAGAATGAGCAATATACGTGGGTCTTGTGTTTCGGGATTAGATGTTAGTGCAGCAACTGCTTTTTTGATGTGCTGTCTAAGGTTTTCATTCAGGTTTATTGGAGGTTGATTCATATTCATCGAATGGGTTCTCTACACGAACTTCATTTTTTTGTATGGGATAAGTGCCTATATAATCATCAGGAATGTTGGCATCTAAACTGTTCCATTGGATATCTGATAAAGATATATGTTTGTCGTGGTATGATTGTATATGACGATATGTTGGTGATGATGTAGATATTATGTTGTTGTTGATTATGCATTTGAGATAAGCAACAAGACGTGGTTTGCCAATTTGGAATGCACTGACAATCTTTTCTTTAGGAATAGACAGTATCTGCAACCAAACCTCTTGAATGAAATCTTCTATATACGGAAAGAACGGTCCTTTAACCTTGCGTATATAGTTCTCAACCCATGCACTGTCAACTAACCATTGGATAATGCCTTTGTAATCATAAGTTTTAGGTTCTTGTTCAAGTCCTGTTAATCTCATTTAGAATTTACGATATATTTCAAAGCAAAATAGAGTATCAGCAATGTGTGTTAAACAGATTGCAGATACTCCCCTATGAAATGTCACTATATAATATAATATAGTCTAATCAGGCATAATAATTCATTGTTAATAATATACTTACTTGCACCAAATCACGGTTTTGTGTACGTTATTCCGTGCATCTCAACACTGTCTATTAAACCACTTTCGAAACACTTCTTAACAAACTCCAAATCAGGATTCACCAACTCCTTCACAGGTGCTGCTTTGATAGGTCTTTGCTTGGAGTTACTGAACGTGTCCAACATCTTTACATGAATGGTGTCCAATCTATGTCTCCACCTGAAGGACATTTCGTCAAGGTACAACTGCATGTATTTCTCAGATATATGCACCTGATTATGTCGTAAAGCACGTTTGAGATGGCTGAACAACCCTTCCACATTGTTTGACGAATACCCCGACTCCGTCGAATACTGTCGCTTGCTGTGGTTGGCATGTTCAAAGGGAACTGTCCAATCATTGTATAAAGGTGAACTGTCGGAGACACAACAAGTAACATTGGAAGCATGAGCTGTGAAAATGTCTTGAATGTCAGTCTTGGAAAATCCTCTTGGAAGAACTTTCAGAACAACAGATGTACCATCGTTCATTCCAATAATCGGGGTGTGAATCTCAGAGTTTATTTTGAGGAATGCAGACTTTGGCAACAAACCATGTTGAAACTCACGAGGAATGTATTTGTCTGCTATTGCTTGCTGCTTGCGCAAAGGTTTGTTTGACCAACTACCACCAAGATATGCTTCATCCATTGATATGACACCTTTAAGCTCAACACTGTCTTGGCCCATTGCTTGACGCCAACGCATCATCATAAACCATGCTGTCTTCTGCGTCACACCAACCTTGCGAGCAACCTCAACGGAAGAAATACCTCTTGAATCCAACATAAGATAGAGGGTGAGCACCCATGCTGCTGTGTCTAACTTTGAACCATGCATAAGGGTGTTGGTGTAATTGGTGAAACGCTTGCGACAATCAGCACACTTGTAACCATAATGACAATCATAGACATGAACTGAACCACAATGAGGACAGGTGACTGTGCCATGCCAACGCAAGGTTTTGAAAATGCTTTCAGCATTCTTGACCACATAACGGATGGAATTTTTGTTTGCCATAGTTCTTCATTTTATAATACAAATTTACAAAAAATTATTGGGATTTGCAAATTTTTAGGAGAAGAAATACTTAGAATGGCAAAACTGTAATATGTAATTGATAGTTAATAAGTTATGGGTTATTTTGGTGTAAGTAAAGATATAAATAACAATATATTAAGGGAGCTAAGAGGTATCCTTGGTGTTACATTATAATATAGACACTTATTTTGAAATTTCAAAGATATTTACATAAAAATATAAGGTATAATGAAATGTTTATCAACCATTTGTGGGATTAACTGCCTATTCTGGGTGAATTCTAGATGTCCATATGGATAGGGGGCTCAACTTAAGAAAAATCAAACAATTTCTAGAACTGAAATAATATCTTTGGAAACTTTCGTCTATCCCAAAGTTTCCTTCCACCAATTGCAACCAAACCGTCTTTTTGCCATACCTTGCCACTTTGTATGTAAGTTATCATCTATTCCTGTTGCTTTACAATCATTCCACTTTTTATTTATTGTTTTAATATCATCTTGCCATTTGCCGTTTTGTGACATTTTAACAAACATCTCATAGCCGTCACTGAAATTTGCTAATTCACATCCTGTGTGAAACCAATGTCCATAACTTTGTACTGCATAACCTGCATTGATTAGCCTCTGCATTGCTAAGTGTGTTCGTTCAGTCATTAAATCATCATTCGATTTGTATTCATTTTGTTGGAACAACATAGCTTGGACAGGTTCTTCTTTAATTGGTTCAACCCACTCTAACTTCCAAGGAACAATATCCGTTTCATCATCCTTAATATATGTTTCAATGTTGTCTTCATATGAAATAAAACGTTTGCGACCTATATTAGAACAACTTTCATCAATCTTCACACCAAATTTATCATGCCATAAGTTTACCAAGTATTTATAATATCCTTTTGTTTTGTGTCCATCCTCGACTAAAACAAGTGCATATATTCCTAAACCTGAAATTGATTTGAATACAGCAAACACATAAGGTAGTTGTAGAAGTCCTTGTCTAATCGTTTCTAAGCTCATAGAAGGATTATCACAAGCATCTATATCAATTGCTAATATGTTGCTGTAGGAGGTTATATCGGCGTCATGTGTCCTTTTGAAGGGAAATGTGCCACCAACAAACCAAACAGGGAAATGTGATTTATATTCTTTTTGTTCGGCACTGTGATATGTCAAACTTCTTAATTTGTTGATATGCACCTGATAGTTCATACTTAAAACAAACAAGATAGTTTGTAGTGTCATATCAACTTGTCTGTATATAGTAACGCCTTGTGTGTTTTTTTCATACCCATTTGCAGACAATAGGACTGAGAATTTCTTATTTTTTATGTCTTTTACTTTCATAACCATTACTTTTAATTATATCTGTTCCAAATTCCAACTTATTTGCTTAGAATATAATATAAAATCATTTTTAAAAATATTTTTTTTTCTAATAAAAATAAAAAATTATAATATGTTTTTAATATTTATTGGAATTTGGAACAGTTCTATCTTTTGTCCATATCTAGATTGACTTTTCTGCTGTTCCAACTTTCTAGAGAAGTGGAACAGATTGCTTTATACTCGTTCATATCCATTCGTTGCTTTATACTCGTTCATATCCATTCGTTGCTTTATACTCGTTCATATCCATTCGTTGCTTTTCCATTATATCTGCACTTATTATATTTCCAACCAAGTCTCAACATAACCTGCGATAAATAATTGGTTGTCAGGTCCCTCTTAAAGGTTTCCGCAATGTACGTTTTAATCCAAATAGTAGGTATCTTATTTAACAACTCAAATTTATCATCAAATTTTTGACCAAAGAACATTTGCGTTTCCTCTCCTACAGGAATATATTCACTATTTGCCTTGTTTTTAAACATTTCATAAGTATCAAATGCTGTTGTGTCATATTTCTTATCTAACACAAGTCTAATCTTTTCAATTAACACATCATCGTTGTTTAGAGTTTTGTGTTTGGCTTGAACTGCAGTTAGCAGATTATCCTCCTCAAGGCTCAACATGCTATAATTATAAGTGGGATTGGTTCTATACAAGTAGTACATTTCAGCAAGCACTTGTTGAAGATAACTATCAGGTAGATGTTCTTCCCACCATTCTTTTTCATGTTTTACACCATGTGCATCCATAACCCAATATCTACGTTCATAAATGTTCGTATAGTCCTTCAAGAAGAACTCAATATTTGTTGTGCCGTAAAACACACAATGTCTCTTGAAAGTCCTTGAACGTCTTGCATAACTTAATCGTGCATTATCTTCATTGATTGAAATAAATTGTTTTGCCTTTTCAGCATCGGATTTAATAAAAGACGCTAACTCATCATTTGCAGCAACCCAAGTCTTATTAAGTTTGTCTATATTGTCTTTATCTAAACTACAAGAAATAGATGTATCATATCCATAAGACACACCTAAACATTGAACAAGTCTTTTCATAAGTTTAGTTTTGCCTGTCCCCTGTGCTTCATCATAAATGATTAACATATTGTCAAAGTCACATCCGGGCTCAAACAATCGTTTTATCATTGCATATAACCATTTTTTAGTCATGCTTCTATTTAATGGTGTGTCTTCAACGCCTAAAAAATCAATAAAAAGTGTTTCAGCTCTTTCCCTTCCATCCCACACAATGTTATTTAAAGCATTCTTAAATGGATTAAAAGATTTTTCCAAACAAAGTTTAGTGAATGAATCTATAATGTAATTTTTAGATGTCCAATGTAAGTATTTTTCAACATCAACAGTCCAAACTGAAACCATTTTGTCATCAATCATTGTTTCATTATAATTCTCATATTGTGTGAACTCATTATAACTCCATTTGTCCGCCCATTGTGGATGATATTTCAATAAGTTATATATATTGTTAGCAGAATGAATAATTTTACCTTTGTCATTTACCTCTAAATGTTGATACCAATCAGGACGCTCATTGTTTTCAGTGCTTTCTTTAGGTGTGTATTGGTGTTCTCTTGCCCATATTTGAACTACATCCTTAATATCACTTCTTTTAAATTTAGTGCCTTCCCATGTGTCTTTACACAACATCAACAAATCGTCGTAATATATGTTGAGGAATTCTTCATATTCCTTATCAGTACATATTTCAATTTTGTTAGTTTTTCTGTTTAAGCGAATAGTTTTGAACTTATCGCTTTCTTCAATGACTTTCTTTATTATTTCCGTAGAACTCATAATATTTTAATTTTGTTTTTGTTTCAAATATTCTATTGTTTTTAATTCTTTGTTTCTCATTGTTTCTCTAAGTTCTTCAGTGTACAATTCAGTGTATATTTTGGGATTGATATTTTGGTAAAGAACCTTCTTTCCTTCATCTATACATTTCTGTAGTTTTTCTAATCTTTTATTCCAATCATACACTTCATTTTTGATACGCCATTCTTCCTTTTTCAATTTGTCAATTTGTTTCTCAAAAGAAATGATTTGGCTTTCTAAATTATAAAGAACATTGTATCTTTCAATTTTTTGTTCATGTTCTAAACATTCATTCTTAATGTCATCTTGCAAACAATGATATTGGTCTAATAAATCCTGAACTTCTTTAGTAAATAGATCATAGTCTTCTTTGTATTCTTCTTTCACAAACGGTAGTAGGACCTTAACTGTTTCTTCAAACATGTGTGTAATTTTACACAGAACCTTTTGTTTGATATTTGTTTCTATGTCATCAATCTCAATACTTTTTCTTGATACAACAGCATTATGGATTTCAGCAAGTTTTTGTTTCCTACGGTTAATTTCTTTTTGATTTTCTCTATTAACATTTTTCCATTCTGCATGTGTTTCAAGTATAGCAATACTTTGTGAGTTTGGTTTTAAACGATAGTCTAAAGATTGTAACTCATTTTCAAGGTCAGACATTATTTTGACATATTGGTTTTCACCGAGTGCTTCAAGAGCTTTAATTCTTTTTCTACCAATAATGTTTACAAATGGAATGCTTCTGTTCATTATATAACGAACTTCTCCATCAACATAAAGATAAATGTAAGTAATACGTGCATCATTCATAGTATTCAATTTGTATTTGACAATTAATAATAATGTTTTTCTAAGAAACAGTGAAAAGATTATTTATTATTTTTATCAAGGTCAACCAAACCATAATAGTAGTACTTACCAATAATTGAGTGTTTGTTATAACAAACGTACCAATTATACTCATATGAATCTTCACCTCTAACTTTAAATAACGTATATGTAGAATTTGCTATTTCGTTATATTTCTTTCTTAATAGTTCTAATGCATTTTTGTACTGATTGTTAGGACACACACGTGCAATATAGTCAAAGAAATCGTTAGGTTCTAAACCATCTCTAATATATGGTCCAACCCCGCCATTTTCAACACAAAATTTCGCAAGGTCACCTAATGAATTATTTTGTCCTAAATATTTTCCAATCAAATAAGGCAAAATAGATTTAGGTTCCTTTTCTTTCATTTTAGCAAACATTTTTTGCTCTAATGAACTGAACTCATCTTTAGTCAAACCTAATGCTTGTAAACATTCTTCATCAAACTTTTTTCTTTTCATTATTGTTTTATTTGTGTTTTTATTATTGATAATAAACATTTTTTGTCTTCTAAGCAGAAGACAACAATACAATTATTCTAATATAGTAATTTTAACATACAGAATTCAAATAAATACATTATTATTAAAAAAAAAAATTAAATTATTTGAATTTTTTAGTTCTTAGTTACTATATTATAATAAATAAAACAAATTTATTTATGGTAGCCCAAGAATTTGAAAACGGCAAACTTTTAATGATTGAACATCCTGAAGGTGGTATACATTGGTTTACAACATATAGTTATGCCGCTGATTTTATTGGATGTACAATATCAGCAATAAGACAGAGTAGTATAGGTGTTTACAAATCTAACAAGTGTAAAGGATGGCATGTATCATTCACAAATGGTGAAGATGTGTTTTGGTCCTTTATAAATCCAAAGCCTGAGAAAAACCCTCTACTAAACAAAAAACAACATAACAAATAAATCAACATATAAAACCTATGAAAGAACTGTATGACGAAATTAAAGATTATGACATAGACCAATTGATTGCAGGTCTTGCACTTCTGATACTAAGAAGACACTCCCTTAAAAAAGAATTGTCAGATGTGCGTATGCAAATAGAAGTATACAAAACTGTTTTAGAGGAAAAAGAAATTATAAAGTTCGCAAAAAGTTAGTCATAGTTTATTTTTGGTTCACATCATTTGGGTGTCGTGTTTTTCTTGTTCATCCATATATATTTTATTGCATTTTTGTATATTATTATTTGAGATATTCAAATGGTGTGAACCTAAGGGCATGGGTAGGTTTATCCCACTTAAGTGTGTAGAGGTTCGAATCCTCATGTGCCCCCTATTTTCATATTCTTTCATTTTAATTTGGTTTTTTATTTTCACTTTTTTCTAAGAATTCAATATTTATGGGGCAGGGCTGTTGGGAAACAGTTCTGTCCTTTTTGTTTTGGCACAATTTTTGTAGTTTTGTTTGTGCAACTTTCAATCCAAACAATTATGAATGAAAAACAAAAAGAACAAATCAAAAGTCTTCGCAAAATTTGGGTAGACGATAATGGGTACTTGTTCCTGTCTCTTACAAGAGATGGCAATATCCTCAAAGCAGACAATGAAGATTATTCATTAGACCTTGACAGCGTTGCAACAAGGTCAAGAAATCAATGGAGCATTTTCAGTGACATCTGTGAAAGAATTATGAAAGACACTTATCCTGCACATAAGTTTGATTATGAGAATGCAGCAGCACATAAAAGAAGGATTGTGTTTAGTTATATGATTAACGAACGCCAATGTTCAATGGAAATCACTATAAATTCCAAGAAAATTTTAGGTTTTTAACATATACAACACTGTTTATAGTCTAGAAGCCCTGCTATAGTGGCTAGACTTACTTCTAGAGGACTTTCACTATCTCACTGACACATTGTTCATCTAAGATAGAAAGTCCTTTAGAAAGAAAATCTAAGCAAATTAGATAGAAAACAAAACCCCCATTTCTGAGGGTTTTTCTTTTAGAACAATTTTTGTTGTGGATCTCCTATTATAATGTCACTTCCATGTACATGTACAAATGGACAGTTGTTAGGGAATTTTGGACAGGTTCTTAAATCAATGTCAGGTGGACATCCCGGTCCGCGCACGCATTCCTCTGTAAGCGGTGTTCTCATATCAGTCAGTTGTTTGCACATAATATGTTAAGTCCTGACCTTTGAGGTTGTTTAAACACCATTGATCAGTCTTTTCCCACAACTCATTGTATAGCTGAGCATATTCGTTATTATGTTCGTGCCATCTCCAAATCTTCCAATTTAGCACCATCACAAGTTCAGTAACAAATTTTGTATTTGTTTTCCACTCACCGAAAGCACGGTTGTAAGTATCCTTGATTGCATCAACACCGAACTTGTCAGCAATTGAAAAGTCAGTGTAAAACGTTGTCTTCGGAACATAACCTGTCAGTTCTTCAATGGTCCAATTTTCTACTATCATAATCATCCTAATAAATAAAGTTTGTCAGCTAAATCAGTTCTGTTTGACACCTGATAGTAATCCATCAGTTCTTGAACAACATCACTTCTGAGCATCTTCAATGCCTGCTCAATTTGTGGTAATGGTTGACCTGCTAAAAGATCAATGCAGTTTTCAGCTTGTGTGCTCATAATCATTTCTCCTTTTTGTTTGGTTTTTCAATCACTGTGCCTGTAGTCACTACATTAAACTCAGTATCAAAACTGAGCATAACCTTGCGTGCACGAAGCATTTTAACAATCAGAACTTTACCCCTTTCAGGTAGATTA
>Ga0247609_10005030_pt1 | contig 13068 bp, 17 predicted proteins | sample 172DNAGHGlowgp2_FD_193487 | JGI IMG/M metagenome (GOLD analysis project Ga0247609, IMG submission 193487) | Sheep rumen microbial communities from Palmerston North, Manawatu-Wanganui, New Zealand - 1728 DNA GHGlow gp2 | ecosystem: Host-associated > Mammals > Digestive system > Stomach > Rumen ...
GCTCGCTGAAATGCTGCTACCGTCTTGGCGAGGCCCTTGCCGTATACTCCGTCCCAGCCTCCTCTTACCCAGCTGTGAGCCATTACTTCGTCGTGATATTCAGGCATTCGAGACAAAGCTCTTTGCAAAATCACCACAGAGGCCCCTGACAGCCCCGCAGAGACACTTTGAACTATCAAAGGTATGTCAAATAGGTCAACTTCGTTGAGGCCCGTAGAAGCCCGTATAAATGGCTCAGGATCAACTATGTCCCCGTCCGGAGAATATACCTGGAAATGTAGGTGTGCGCCGGTAACGCGGCCTGTAGCGCCCATATAACCTATTTGCTCGCCGTACTTAACCTGTTGATTCATTACGACGTAGACGTCTTTCAGATGAAGATATAAGGACTCACGCCCAGAGACGTGTCGGAGCCGGACGTAATTGCCCTTAGGCTGCGTCTCCGAATAGCCTGGAATTCCCTTCTGGACGTCGACGACGACGCCGTTCTCGACGGCGGTAATCGGGCATACGTCGTTTTCCGCTTTTACTATATCTATACCGGAGTGGAAGCTCTTCTCGCCTGTTACAGGGTGTATCCGGAGGCCGTAGTAACTCGTGATCCGGGCTTTTAATTTGCCGATAGCCGGGCAGTCTTCTATGTAGTCACTCATCTTTTATCCCTCAAAAGTTCTGCGATCAGATCAGACAGACGGTCGATTGCTTCTGTATTTTGCTGAATCATTTTGACCTGGTCTTTAATATACTGCCAAAAGAGCAGGCACATTCCTATCGGGAAACCAAAGTTCCCTATAACTGTTATTACCCATTGCCACGTTTCCATTGTTATACCTCCGATATGTTGTCCAGAACAAGGCCTATTGCGTCTATTGTTCCGGTAGATTTTGTTGTCCACCTTAAGTTTGATCCTGATACAGTTAATTCTTTTTTTGTTATAGTTGTGCTCACTACAGTATTATCACTTGTTACAACAAAAATGTCTGTCCTTTCCGCTGTACTGCTCATACTATTAATATAATATTTAGCGTAAACTTCGGCGCCCCCTTCAGAAGATACCAGATCTGCGTATTTTTTTACATATTCATAAAAAGACGCAAGATCAGTTATAAACACCGAACTTTGTGTAGAATATACAGTATCTGCAAAGCTATAATTGTTTTCTGAGCCATCTATTAGTTGGATTGCTAACCTATGAGAGTATATTTTCGGAGGATCCTGCCAGACTGCGCCGCCGTTCCAGCCAAGTATCTTGCCGTTGGATCCGTTCAGAGCCGTTATAATCTTGCCGCCGAGACCGACCATAACAGCGCCGACAGAAAGCGTTCCAGAAGCCGTTACGTCTCCAGCGCCGCCAGCAGCACCCCAAGCCGCGCCGCCGTTTCCGTCAGCCGTGAGAACCTTTCCGGACGTTACGCCTGTTGCTTTTACGTTTGCACCTTCAACATTCAGAGGTTTCCACTGCGGAGCGCCGGCGCCTTGCGTCAAAACGTCTCCTAAGGCGCCTGAAGCCAGCGTAGCGACCTTTCGGTCGCCACCGGTAGTTCCTATCACTACATTGCCTGCAGCAAGCGTATTTGGGGCTTGTACGGCCTCTGCGTCAGGGCTGATCGGCTCCCAGGAAGCGTCTCCTTGCCCGTCTGCTGTAAGGACTTTTCCGGACGTAACACCAGTCGATTTTACGTTTTTGCCTTCAACATTCAGAGGTTTCCACTGTGGAGCGCCTGCTCCCTGCGTCAAAACGTCTCCTAAGGCGCCTGAAGCCAGCGTAGCGACGTTTCGGTCGCCACCGGTAGTTCCTATTACTACGTTGCCCGCGGCAAGCGTATTTGGGGCTTGTACGGCCTCCTCGGTGCCGCCGCCGGGCGCCCATTCTGTGCCGCCGTTTCCGTCAGCCGTGAGGACCTGCCCTGCCGCTATTCCGGTCGCGAGAAGATCGTCAGCCTCTTTGTTTTTGAGGCTTTCGATCTGGTCCATATTTTCGAGTACTTGCTCCTGAAGGTTTCTATATTCTTTTCCGTTTATAGTTATCATTACGTCCCGTCTCCTTCCGATTCATACCACAGAGGCACTTCCGGATTTACAAACTGAAGGAAGAGCTTCTGGAATTTCTTTATAAAATATTCTGTCACGTCGTCTTCGAGAAGCTCTATTAAAAGGTTGTAGCCTTCGAGTATTCCCTTTTTGTAGAGCGTCGTATTCTGATCGTCAACGCCGGTAAGTTCTTCAAGACTTGCCGAGCTTGCTGTATCTCCTGGGTTTGCGACGTGGTTGTTAATTAGTTTGGATCCCAGACGCAGCTGCTCTTGTGTAAGTGATCTGAGCGTCTGCTGAAGCTCGAGCTTCTTTTCCCAGGCCGGACCGTACTGGAAGATCAGCGCAAAGAGCGAATACTTGAAGCGCTGCTCATCAGACGAAGCTATCGAGCTGTTGCCGTATCTCGCGTAAAGCAAGTAATACAAGATCTCGCAATTAGCGTCTGTTATCTTTCCGGTAAAAGCCGTCGCGTCGTATTCGTCCTGGAAAGTGTTATAGTCCGGAAATATGTCCGTAAAAGTCCTTGTCCGGTAGTTGCCGTAAAGATCATTCCTGTTCCACATTTGCTGCCGCCTCCATTGCGTCCGAAGATCTTGCTGTATTGTCTTGCAGCATAAGGTCTCCGTTATAGTCTATATTCGTTGCGCTTTCTGAAGGTTCGCACCATATACCGATACCCCAAATAGAGTTGACGATATCACAGAAGCGCTGACGGTTGCTGAGTCCGTCCTGCATAACAAGATCTGTCTGGCCTGCGTTCAGGCTCTCCTCGGACTCCAGGACGTGCGCCTTCTTCTGGAAGAGTCCTCCATTCTTCAGACCGTATAAGCCGAGCCTGAAGTTATCGAGCGCCTGCAATGACATTAAGAATTCTTCAGCTTTAGCCACCTGACCGCCTGTAAGCTCCTGCCAGGCGATATCGCCGACTATAGGTATCCAAGTCTGCCCTTCAAGTGCGGATCGCTTTAACGCGGCGTTAGCGGCGTTTACGTTGCTTTCTTCGTCCTGTCCCTGGACGCGGATACCGGATATTCCGGTGCTGTTCAGAAGCGCCGTTCTCATATACGGGATAATGTCTGCCATACAGTCAAGCAGCGGCTCCTGGATCCATTGGCGCGCTCTGGGCTTGTTTGAATACTGCGGCGTATAGTCGTGAAGTATAACAGCAGACGTGTCGAGCATTTCTTCCGTCAGATCTTCCGGAAGTATTACGTCCCAGGCGACGTTGAAGTTCTTCCCCGGTATCCAGGGCTTCTCGTCTGCCGGATCTTCCGTATCCTGGACCTTTCCTCCTCCGAACTGGACCGGAGATATAGTAAGCATTCTTCCGTATACGTCTATATTTTTTGTCAGCGCGTAAGGCAGGAAGAAATACTGATCATCAAGGAGAAAAAAGGCGCAGCTTCCTCTGTAGTATAGCATACGCTCCATTCTTTGGCCGTTAAGTCCTATCGGCAAGTTATGCCACACAAACCTATTTACGGCAAGCTGCTCGTCATTGATACGTAGCTGCGTCCTCACATTTTCTTTCAACATAGACGAGATTGCCGGTCTTACGGCCTGGCCTGTTCTGGGGTCCAGTCCTGTCTGCTGGATCAATTCGTAATTGGGCATTACTGCAGGCATTACTTATTCGCCTCCCTTTCAGCAAGAATTTTGCGTCTTTCGTGTAGTGCAGCTTTTGCGTCTCTCATCATTTGCATATGAGCGAGCATATGCTGGCGGGCAATCTCCTTCGCTTGCTGCTCTTTCTGGAGGAAAAGCTCCTGCGCTCGCTGCTCTATGACTGCCGGATCAGGCTCCGGAGGCTTCTGTTTTGCCTGCCAAGCCTGGTACCGCGTCTCTACCCTTTCCTGTGTTCTTGCATGCTCTGCTTTCCTTTGCTCTTTCTCAGCTTCTATTTCCGGAGCTTTGGCAAGCTTAGTGCCTAACTCTATAGCGGCGCCTGTGCTTGTAAGCAAACTATTAAAAGCGGATTGAAACATTCCCATTATATGAACACTCCTCTCTCAAATTCTTCGTTTATAGCCCTGAGGACGTCGTAGTCGTCCTCGATACCGTTTATGCGTATAAATGTGCCCTTGACCATTTTCAGATCGTTCATAACACGGAATTGCGCTATATTACCTATTCTGCCTATGCTCATTCCGTCGTATTTGATCTTGTCGCGGAGCGCCTGCTTTTCAGCTTCTGTCGCTTCGTAGACTTCGACAAAGGGGAATACCTTGAAGCAGTTGTTCAAGGCGCTTATTCTGGTTAAGCTGTCCGGGACGGCCTGTATATTGCCAAGCTTATAGCCGAACTGATCTTTCGCAAGGTCTATGTTGTCTCTTCTCAGATCCTCCGAAATACTTATATCTGCTATTCCGGTAGCTGCGCCTCCAGCGGTGCCTATTACTCCTCCGACAATAGCTCCGACCGGTCCTGCTGCTGCGCCTGCTGTAGCTCCTGTAACTCCTGCTCCGATGGTGCCTGTTACGGCGTTTAGTATATCTCCGGTCCTTGCGTACTTATTGCGCAGCTCAAGCGACTGTATATTCCTGTTGAAGCTCTGCTGATAGTTTTTGTTCTGCAGCTCGTAATTGATCCAGGCGTCTGCGACCTGCGGCAAGCTCCAGTCTCCGGAGCAGATCAGGCCTCTCGCGTCCTGGAAGTTGCTGCCGTACAGTCCCTTGAACTTGGGAATGACCTGTATAAACGGGTTAAACGGTTTGTACGTGCAGTTGATTATAAGACCGTTTATTCCGTAGTTTTCCTCAGCCGTCATTTCAAACTGCCCGTTGTAGTTGGGCGAACAGATCCTGATAAAGCGCGTCTCGTGATTTACTTTGAATTCCAGGTCGTCGCTGCTTACGCTCATAGAGTAATTAGACTCTAGCTGGAAGCTGCTCTGACTTGCATATACGAGCGCTGCTACAGCGTTTGAGTTGCTGTCCTTAATGAGAGTATAGTCTTCGTCATTCGTTCCGTATGTGACGCCGCCGTTAAGTCCTACGTTCAGCTTGTGATTTGCGATAAAGTCTCTTCTCGGACAGTACGGCAAATATTGTATATCATAGCAGGCAGCGCCGAGCTGCTCCTGAATTGCTGACGCGATCTTAAGAGCTATCTTAGTTTGAATAAAGCAGTCCGTACCGTTTAGAGACTCATAACCGCCTACCGGCAGGCAGAACATACTGTAGGGCGCGTCTGAAAGCGTTTTTACGGTTGGCTTTATTACAATCGTCGTCGCTGTGCTTGTTTCTTCTGTCAGTATAAGTTTCTGCTTTATTCTTGCTGTCTCAAAGTGGAAAGTAGAATTTGAGGCGGATCCGGTTATTCCCGTTGCTCCGGTAATTGCATTTCCCATTGCTGCCGCTGTTAGAGGATAAGTGCCGCTTGTTACTTTGATGACCGTTTCGCTTTCATATGCAAACTCAAGAGAAGCTCTATATGTCTTTCCGTTTATTACATACAGTCTGCCGTCGTACTGGTAGAGATCTACCGCATTACTTGCAACTTCATTTAAGAACGTGCTTATAAGGTCAGGTATTGCCTGCTGCAGCGGCGTGTAAGTTCTAAGCGTTTCTTCAATACTTGCTTGGCTTCCTGTTGCAGTATAAGTTGAGGGATCTATAGGCGGGTCGTCCAGCATTTCAGCTCCATTCGACCAGACTGCAAAAAAGTGACTTGTGTCTCCTATTCCCGGGCAGTAGAAGTTATATACCGGAGAGCCTCCTGTAACGCCTATAAACGCATAGCTTCCGGTTTGTGTTACGTTGCCGTTTTTGTCAATAATTTTTGTATATGTATTTGCCGGAAACAGATCTGCCGAAGCGTATGTCCCTGCAGGCACGTCGTTGTCCGGGTATATAGTTATTGTCTGATCTGTGCTGCCTTTTGTAAAATAACCGACTATAAAGCCGTTTTCAAGCTCGCCCTTGATAAGGCTCTCTGACTTCTTGATCTGGTTAAAAGTCATCTGCTCTGTATTAAAAATAGCCGGGTCGTTTTTCGATACCCAGCCTTTTCTTATAAACGCAGGCGAATTAAGCAGCGCTTCTCTGATGTCTGCCCAGAAGTCCCTGTGCAGCGTCAGCTTGTATTGTCCTTTTCTGTTGTATTTAGCTTTGATGACGTACCAGCGCGAGATTATATTTGTCCCGGCTGTGTCTGTGATCAGGACGTAGTCCGGGACGTCGCCTAAGTACGGCGCAGCTCCGGTCCCTATGATCTGCGTAGTGTCTACGCCGTCTTTAGGATCGAAGTCTATTTGCGGAAGATAAGAAGCTCCAGCGCATATGTGCGCAGCATAGTCTGCTATGGTCGGAAGCTTCTGCGCAATCCTATTGAAATAGTTCTTATAAGTGAGGGGATACAATCTGACCATTTTTTAATATGTGGCCGTTTTAACCGGAAACGGCCAAAGGTGAAAGTGAAATATGAGGGGATAATAATCCACTTATCCACAGGAAAACCAAGGAAAACTGTGGATAACGGCTTACGTTGTTGCGATAGTGACCATAGGATACTGCTTGAGGTGTGCAAGCGTGTTGTGTCCGAAGATCAGGTAGTTTGTCTTTGTCAGGCTGCGAGGGTTGAAGAATTCTGTGTTTGCCGTGAAAGCTGTAAGGAAAGGTACAGAGTTCTTGTGCATAATTTTGCAAATGACCTTCGGATTGACCTGGTAAGAAGTTCCAGCCGGGCAGGAAGCTCCTGTAGCTACCGCGTCTCCTGCGAAGTAATGAGCTGTGCCGATTACCTGCTCAATGAGCGACTTCGTATTGGCGTCAGCTGTCTTTGCAGAGCTGTTGACACTACCGAAGTATCTTGCCGGAAGCTTATATTTCGTAAGCTTCGGAAGTACGTCGTCGTGGAAGACGGTAGGCAGGCCGTACTTTAAGAGCTTGTTGAGCCATTCTGCGTTCCATACGATGATCAGATCGTCGAGGCTGTAAGACCTGGTGAAGCCGAGGTCGTTGTATTTTGTCGAAACGTCGACCAGCTCGTCGAGCACGTTCGCGACTTTCTCTGCAATGATCAATGTGTCGAGCTTAGCTCTGCTCTCCTTGTCCGGGTTGGTATCCGTTTGGGGTGCAGTAGTAAGAGCGACAGTCTGAGACTGCGAGCCTGTAGCTGTTACGTCTGTACCGATGAATGCATTGAAAGTCGTAGCCTCGTATATTCTTCTTGTGTCTACGAGCCAGCTGAGGACAACAGAGTTGAACTGCTGGAAGCCGCCTTCGTCAGCGAATGCTCTCTTGCTTAAATAGTCATCCGTCGTAACGAACACTTTCCTGAAGCAATTGAGGGTAATGACCTGTACGTCCGGAGCTGCCGGTCTGTTGAGTGCGAGCAGATTTGCTGCCTCTGCGTCGTTAGCCCAGTCGGTTGACGTGAGCGTGTTTGTTGCGATATAAACTTTCTTGTCGCCATACATTCCGGCGTCGGCTTTTGAGATACCGAGTACTCCGCCGTACATTTCAGCGATATTGTCCGAATACGTCTGGATCGAAAGGATCTGGTTGGACAGAGCGCTTATGACTTCGTTGTTATTAAGTGTGATTCCTGGCATTGTTATTGTTCCTTTCTAAAATTATTTTGCCCTGGGCATAATGACAGGATCTTTTATTCTGCGCTGGTACTCAGCATTGAAGACTCCCGCGTCTCCGTTTGCGTAGTCCACCATCTCCTGCAGGACTTGCGCGACGTTTGCGGCCGTCTGCCGCTGTGCTTCTGTCGGCGTTCCCTGCGTCGGATCCTGCGTAATAAAAGGATCTTCCTTGCCGCTGTCGATAAGGTGCTGCCTTATCCTCAGAGCCTTCGTTATATACTCCAAGTTGGTATTGTCTCCAAAGAGAAGCTCGTCTACCTCCTTGTGCATATCAAATGCTTCGATCGGCTTCTCTTGCTCAATGGTCTCGCCTTTTACCAGAGCGTTAAGAAGCTGCTTGTTTTCTTCTTTAAGCTTTTCGTATTTAGCTTTGTCTACAGAATTCTCTTTAAGCTCCTGGATAGCTTCTATGTAGTCTTTATCCTCTGCCGGAGCTTCTGCTGTTCTTTCGTTTTCTTCCATAATCTTACCTCCAAAAGTTAATAGTGTTAAGTTGATCGGCCCTGCTTGATCGATTGCAGTTGGCGACTCTGCTCGTCCTTTAGGACCTCTTCGGCCGCCCCCTAAAGGGCGATTTTCGAAGATATAAACAGGCGACACATATAGCACCGCCTGTATTTTACCTTAAAAATGTAAAGTTGTAAATGGCTGCGACTTACTTTTTACTTACTTTTTTCATCTCTTTATAAAGTGAACAGAATTTTTTTGCCACACAATAAGCGCATTCCCGTTCGTCGTATAAATATTCTGAACAGGTGAAACCAAATTCTTTGACCAACAGTAACCTATCTTCTCTACATTCCCAGTCTAAATAAGATTTTCCGTTATAGAATTTGTCTCCCTCTTTTCTTCTTTGACAATAAATTTCCGTAAAACTTGTGTAGGCATCAAAAAATAAATTATAACGCCACGCTGTGAATTTCGCCTTGCCTGCTGTTTCTGCAAAAACAATTGCGGACACGTCACTAAAATAACTGTAAACTTGCCAAGCTTTCATTTTTCAATCCTCTCTTTCTTTTCTATGAGCGTCTATAAGCTCAAGAATTTTGTCGAAACGTCGCAGTATTTCTGCCTGTCCGTACTCTGTCGGCTGCCTTCTTCCGACTTCCCAGCTTTGCAGAGTCGCAAGTGATACTTTCAGGATCGTGGCTGCTTCGATCTGGTTTAGGCCGAGCTGCTTTCTCTTTTCCTTTATCTCTTCTTTGAATTCCATTTTAATTCCCACCTCCTACAAAACTGTTTAGAAACTCTTCCGAATACGTCCGCTCGGTATAGTTTGATTTCGGCGGCTCTTTCCGGACCGTCGGCGCAGGCTGCTCCGGAGCTTCTTGCGGCTCAAGGTAGTCTTTCCAACGACTGTTAAAAAATGTCGAGCCGTCCAGCCAGCTTCTCCAGGGCTGCGTATTCTTGAAAGCGATATAATTATATATTGCTTTCGTGACCGTCTCTTCTCCGGCTTTCTCCAGCTCTTTCTTTGCTTTTGTTGATACTCCGCTCTTGCCTTTTTTGTTGGGGTAGAGCTTCCATAGTTTTTCGAATAATTCTTCCATAATCTTACCTCCATTATTTTGTCCTGAGCTTCACAAGCTCGCCTGTAAAATACGCTTCTGATACCAGACAGTCAAAGTAAAAGGCCCTGGCGTCGTACATATCAAGCACGTTGATATACTTCTCGCGGACGTATAGCTCGTCCAGATACGGTCGCATTGCTATAACATTTCTCACTCCCTCCCCTCTGTATCTTCTTATGATCTTTCCGTCAAAGACGGTAAACCAGCTGCTCGGATCTTTTGTAAACTTGATAAGCGCGGTTGGGTGATTGAGTCTTCCCTGGAAGATCTGCTTCTTTCCCTGTATCAGCTCGTTAGTATAGTTTGAGGAAGTGCCGGCGAGTATATCTGCGACAGATCCTTTTCTGTCTAACTTATACGCTTCTGTGACTTCCAGATTGTCTATAACGCAGCGCTTGCTGTGCAGGTAATATCTTCCGAGCTTTTCCGGCATAAAGTTAAAAGCCTTCAAGACGGTAGACGACTCCTCGAGCGTATTTCCAAGTAAAAATATTCTTACGTGTTTTTTCTCCGTTCTTACATATGTCTCGCACATTTGCGTAAACGCGTAGAGTATGTCAAACGTCGTCCGCTTCTCTCCTGTCTCGAGCTGGAACTCGTCAAGGGCTATGTTATACCAGCCCGTAAAGTCTTTATCGAAGAAGCCTACGCCCTTCTCTTTACCGAATGAGGAGAGCGGCGCGACGTGCATAAACTCCTTCTTATGATCGAAGACCTGTTGTCCTTTGACGCTGAGCTCGAGCTTGTATTTTCTTTTTAAGTCCGGATCTACCAGCTTGTCCGCCTTGTTGATCAAGAGCGCTTTAACGCTTTTATCCGAGATCCTGAGCCAGTAATTTTTGCATTGGTCTCCCAGCTTCTTTTTTTGCCGGCAAAAAAAGTCAGTTACGCTGTAGCTTTTGCCGGTATCTCTGGCGCCGATGATAAAATAGAAAATTGCCCAGTTGTTTCCCAACATAGAATTGAGATTGTAAAACCTCGCAAGCTCTCTATGCTCCTGCGCTCTTTTTTTAGCAGCTTCTTCCTGCTGCCTTTTTCTTCTATACGCCGCTCTATCCATTTGCAAGCTTCCTCTTCGTCGGCGGGTACTTTTGATCGACTATCGCTTCTGCGTAGCTTTTACCGGCACCTCTGGCGCCGATGATAATATAGAAATTTGCGCCGTCGTTTTCCAACATAGAGTTAAGATTATAAAATCTCGCAAGCTCTCTATGCTCCTGCGCTCTTTTTTTAGCAGCTTCTTCCTGCTGCCTTTTTCTTCTATATGCTGTTCTATCCATTTGCGAGCCTCCTCTTCGTCGGCGGGTACATTTGATCGACTATTGCTCCTGCGTCTCTGGCTGTGAAGCCGTATTCTGTTGTCAGCTCGGTATAAAGAGCGCTTGCTCCGGCCTTCGTCAGATCTTTTACCGTCATCTTCTGGAGCTTCTCCAACATTTCAGGCTCTAAGTCAAAATCGACTTTGCCCTCTGAAAGAACATTGTAGCGCTTGCCGTTTTTATAGATATATTTACCGCTCTCGGAATATTCTATTTTATATTTCTCAACGTCTCCGCTTTTAATTCCTTTGAGGATTTTACTTGCTTCAGATCGTGTTGTATAAATATCGCCGTGAGCTAATGTTCTGGCAATGTTTTTGTCCCCTCGGTCTCTTGAAAGCTCGTAATTTACATAGTACTCTTTACGCGTTTGCAAGTTATACATTTTGTAGCCTTTGTCCTTCCACTCGTGCCACATACGCTTGTATGCGTCATAGGAGATCTGTTTCTTCGATTTGCTCATTTTAATACCACCTTTCTTTGCCATTTGTCCATATCTTCAAATTTTGGGACATAATTGTCCGGAATTGGTTCGTCTCCGATATAATTGCAGCCCTGCATTTTATATTTTACGACTTCCCCTGCCTTGTTCATTATAATGTACCTGTTCGTACCGTCAAGTCTCATACAACAATCGGTAAACTCCTGCCGGAGCGAGCCTATTTTTTTGCCGTCTCCACCGTATTTCTTTTTGCCGTAATATATCGCACCGTCTACGCAGATCTGAATTACATACTTAAAGCCGATCTTCTCAACGACTTCGAGCATAGCCTGGTTAGCTCTGGCAAGCACGACCGCCGACAAATGCGCGTAAGGATATTTACCGTAGTCCCTCTGGTGCAGGTATCCGATAAAGGCATTCATAACAAGTTTAGCTGTATCGTCTTCCTTCCTTCTGTCGAAAAAGTACTGGATCGTCTCGTCGAGCGTGATTTCGGCTGCCGGCATTAAAACGGTCACGTCTTCCTCTGCCGGCACGCTTAAATTATAATCCCAGTCGTTTTTGTGTTCGAACAGTCTGAAAGCAAAAGTACTTGACAGCCATTTACGGGTATCCAGCTCGTTAAATATTGACAAGTGTCCGGACTTGACATAGAAAGCAAAGGGGAAGTCTTTACTCGGCTCAACCTGTCCCGGAAGAGTTTGCGCCCCTGTAGCTGTCGGCAAAAGGCCCATAATACGGGCAGGGTAGTGCGACGTAAAGTCGATACCGTTGCAACCGTTTTTTATAACCTGCCTGGTGTAGCGCTCGTTTATGTGGTAGAACTGCTTGGGAATACAGCGTTTGATCTCTTCCGGAGCTGCGCCGAATTTATGACGCATTAAGCAGCGGTCTTTACCGTATTTTTCTTTGAGCTTATCCAGTACGGCGTTATACGCGTCGCGGCCCGGGTTTATAATATCGTTGTCGAACTCGCTCGTCGAGTATCTGAAGTAGCCGCCCTTTTCTCTGGTATAGAGTTGATACCATTTACCCCGCTCGTCTTGCCGGTAAGGATTTTTAGCCCGGATCCAGGAAAGACGGTCCGTCTTTTGCTCCTCGGACATATTGGTACCGTTTGCCTTGTACCAGGCGAGTTTTTCCGTATATTCCTCATTTGTAAGCCGGATATATTGGGCCTCGCGGGCCCAGTATATAAAGCGCAGCTCGTGCTCAAGAATTGCCCTCATTGTTTGTTACCCTCTTTCTCAACTCTCTGTACTGGTACATCTTTTTCATCTCTTCGTATTGATGAAGGAAAAAAGCAATTTTAAGCTCTGTTCTTGCGAAGGCGGTCATCAACAAATCAAAATTTTCATCTTTCAGCAACCAATCGGCGCAGTTTGTGCATTCCAAAAGCATATATTCTTTAAGCGTCACAAGTCTGGTGTACGCGTAAAACAATTCCGCGGCGTTGTAGTTCTCCGTATTTTCAACGATCCCTTTGATTTCTTTTACATAACATTCCGGCATTTTCATTTTAACCCCTCCTCTCTATCCCACCAGGGATTCTCCTCTTCGTAGATCAGATCTTCAATGTACTTTTGAAGCTTCTCCTCATTTGCAATAAAATAAATCTCGCTAAGTTTTGGGTTCGCTCTGTCATTCTGTCCAAGATCTGCATATATAACCGCCCTAAAGTCCGGCCAGATGGGATCTTCTGACTTACCCCAGAGGGGAACTCTATACTCGACAACAGTATGATCATTTTCTATTAATTGTGATTTTATCGAATATTGAGAAAGCACAACCTCAAATCCTGATTTTAACGAGAGGCTCCCCTCATATTTAACGCTGTCAATCTCGGCCTCTGCCTTTATGGTTTTCGCTTGTAAATTAATGGCAAATTTTATATTGTGCCTGCTTTCTTCAAAATCCTCCATACTAATAAGCTTTACATTTTCCATTTTCTTCTTTTCCTTTCTGGGCCTCTGTGGGCCCCGTAGAGGCCCTGGAGGGCCTCGGCCTCATATTTTTCCCGGCTCAATGCTTAGCGGCTGCGTAAGCCCTCTGGAGGGCTCTGAACGCCTGGAAGAGTGCGCGGCCCTGAACCTGCGGCCAGTCTTCGCG
>Ga0247609_10005031_pt1 | contig 13068 bp, 10 predicted proteins | sample 172DNAGHGlowgp2_FD_193487 | JGI IMG/M metagenome (GOLD analysis project Ga0247609, IMG submission 193487) | Sheep rumen microbial communities from Palmerston North, Manawatu-Wanganui, New Zealand - 1728 DNA GHGlow gp2 | ecosystem: Host-associated > Mammals > Digestive system > Stomach > Rumen ...
CGCTGCTGATAGCCACCCTGACGCTGGCCGTAGCCGCCCTGACGCTGCTGATAGCCACCACGCTGCTGATAACCGCCGCGCTGCTGGCCGTAACCGCCCTGACGAGGCTGATAACCGCCGCGAGGCTGGTAGCCCTCTTCCTGCTGCGGACGCTGGCCATACTGCGGACGCTGCTGATAGCCTCCCTGCTGCTCGTCGCCTTCCTGGTTGTTGTAACGGGGACGATAGCCGCCCTGCTGCTGACGGGGCTGGTAGCCACCCTGACGAGGCTGATAGCCGCCCTGGCGCTGCTGATAGCCGCCGCCGTAGTTGTTCTGACGGGGACGGAAGTTGCTGCGCTGAGGTGCAGCCGACTGGAGTCCGGCTCCGAATCCTTCGGGACGGAATCCTTCTTCGTCGTCATTGCGCTTGTAGCTCGGACGCTCATAGCCTCCGGCATTGGGACGGGGTGTGTGAATACGTGGACGGGGTGAACGTCCGACAGGTCTGAATTCTTTCTGATAGCCCTCACGGCTGTCCTGCTGTTCTGGTGCAGCCTGTTCGTTTTGCTTCTTCTCGTTTTCGAAATCCATAGTTATAATGCTTAATTCTAAATTCTAAATGCTTAATGCCTAATTCGTTCCATCCGTGAAATTCGTTTTAATTCGTTGTTTTAAAAACGGTTTGGAGTGGAATAGTTCAGTGTTTAATAACAGTTGTTCGTTTCTTTTCTGACGTCGCACGACGTCGCTTTTTCAGTCTTGTTCTTTTGTCTTGTTCTTTTGTTTTTATGTTTTACATTCCAGTATAGTTCCACGGCGTAATCGCCATCAGTTCTTGTTTCACGCTGTCGCTCACTTCGAGCGTCTGGATGAACGCATGAATGGTTTCTTCGGTCATCTTCTGGTTGGTACGCGTCAACGCCTTCAGGGCTTCGTAGGGATGCGGATAGGCCTCGCGGCGCAGGATGGTCTGTATGGCCTCAGCCACGACGGCCCACGTCTGTTCCAGATCCTCATGCAGCTTCTCCTCGTTCAGGATCAGCTTGCGCAAGCCCTTCAGGGTGCTTTGGAAGGCAATGAGCGAATGCCCCATCGGAACGCCCACATTGCGCAGCACGGTAGAGTCGGTGAGGTCGCGCTGCAGACGGCTTACAGGCAATTTCTGTGCCAGAAACGCCAGGATGGCATTCGACATGCCCAGATTACCCTCCGAGTTCTCGTAGTCGATGGGGTTCACTTTGTGCGGCATAGCGCTCGAGCCCACCTCGCCGGCCTTGATTTTCTGCTTGAAGTACTCCATAGAGATGTACATCCAGAAGTCACGGTCCAGGTCGATGACGATGGTGTTGATGCGGCGCATCGCGTCGAAAAGCCCGGCAAGCCAGTCGTAGTTAGAAATCTGTGTGGTGTACTGCTCGCGCTCCAGCCCCAGCTTCTCTTCCACGAAGCTGTTGGCAAACTGGCGCCAGTCTATCTCAGGATAGGCCACATGATGCGCATTCAGATTGCCCGTTGCCCCACCGAACTTCGCCGTGATGGGCGTCTCCTTCAACGAGCGGAGCTGCTCCTCTAAGCGATAGACGTAGACCATCACCTCCTTGCCCAGACGCGTGGGCGAGGCTGGCTGTCCGTGGGTCTTGGCCAGCATGGGCACAGCCTTCCACTCCTCGGCATAGTCATTCAGCTGCTCAATCAGTTCTTCCAGCAGCGGATAGTACACCTGCTCAAGAGCCTCCTTGATGGAAAGAGGAACGCTGGTGTTGTTGATGTCCTGAGAAGTGAGGCCGAAGTGCACAAACTCCTTGTAGGCATCGAGGTTTGAGATTTCATCGAACTTCTCCTTGATGAAATACTCCACAGCCTTCACGTCGTGGTTGGTCACCTTCTCGATGTCCTTCACACGCTGCGCATCGGCAGGCGTAAAGTTGCGATAGATATCGCGCAAACGCTCGAACAAGTCATGATTGAAATCGGCCAGCTGCGGCAAGGGCAGCTCACAAAGCGTAATGAAGTATTCTATCTCCACCCGCACACGATAGCGCACCAGTGCGTACTCCGAAAAATACTCGGTCAAGGGCTCGGTCTTGTCACGATAGCGGCCATCTATAGGCGAGATGGCGGTCAGTTTGCTTAATTCCATGATGTGTTTATTCCAGATAATTATCTTTTCGGCTGCAAAGATACAAATTTTTATTGGAATACAGCCACATCTGCTCAACTTTTTGCGGGGTGAAAGGCAAAAACATGTTTCGGCCCCGCCAGTCATTCTTCAACGCTTCATAATTGTGGCGACACATCCTCACAGACGCATCGCCACCTACTACAATTTTAACATGCAGTCCGTACAGACCTCACAGCCTCATCGGACGCGGTTCAACTAACAACACCTTTCCTCCTTTCTAAACGGGGAAAGGGATTTCTTAGAGAGACTGCACGGCCATACAGCCTGCAGTCTCGTAAATCATTATTCTTCGTCGTCCCAGACAGAGCGGGAGTCTGGTCCCCAGCTGCTACCGCGCGACTCTGCACCGCTGGCCGTTTCTACGCTTTCACCAAAGTACAAGTACTCTGAGCCAGCCATTATAGTTGTGGTCTGCACCTTGAAAACCTCAGTTGTCGGAATTTGATATATCTTTTTCATTGCTATTTTCTTTTTTTTGTTTAAACACGAATGTCCATGAATGAACACGAATTACTCACGAATCTTTTTTCTTACTTCACAATCACCTTTCTGCCATCCACGATGTACAGACCCTTTGCGGGCTGTGCCACACGCTGACCATTCAGGTTGTACACCTCATGATGCATTGTGGATTGTGAATTCTGCATGGAAGAAATGCCCGTTGTCTCGTCCTCCTCGAACACGAACTTCATAGCACGTGCGCCAGAGGGTACATTGCTCTTCAACAGATAGGCCTTGCCAGCGGGAACGGTGCTGGCAGCGGAGACAAGGCGGAACTCGCCACCCTGCAAGATGTAAGCCGTATTGGCTTCAATGTCAGTAGCCGTCACAGCAGCGCTCAGCAGGTTCGTGCCAGCGTAGGCGGCATCGGCCTTCACAGGGATGCTATAGGTAGCACCAGCCGTACCCTTCAAGATCACGCCGCTGTTGGCGGGCAGCTCGTCAACGCTGCTCAGCGTCACAGCCTCGGTGGTGGTCTTGGTCACTACGTAGGCAGTGAGGGTTCCCGATGAAACTGTTGCATTGGCAAAGTCAAGGCCATAGGCAGAAGCTAATGAGCCATAGCCACTTGAGGGGATGGTGCCAGAAACGCTTGAAGCTTCCTTATAGAGCTTAATCTCGGTAATGGCCATCCAGTTGCATGCATTAGTTCCGGTAGCACTAATTTTGATACCCATCTTTGTCTCTGCTTCGGATGCCACGGTAAAATCAACGGTATAGGCAGTAAAGTCTGTAGCAGTCACGGCGTCACCTTCGGTGCTACCAGCAGCCATCACGATGGTAGAAGCATTGCTTGCAAAGGCGTTTGCGTCAAAGCTATAGTTACCTGCGGGCAGCGTCACCTTCTGATAGAGAGCGTATGTGCCTGCAGTAGTGTATACGTTTGACGTATAGCGCTCTACACCATTCTTGCTGCTGTTCAGATTGGTTCGCACGGCAAAGTTGTTATACTGACCCACACCAGAGCGGGGAATATCGGTAAACCATCCCTGTGCTGCGGCTTCGCCCCAATCGGTAATACCCTCGAGGTCGGGATTCGTCAGCAGATAGGTGAGGTCAAACTGATTGCCAGCAGTCGGGTTGGCAGCGGCAACGTATGTGTTCATAGCTGCAAGCAATGCGCTTGTTGCTGTCGTGATAGCCTCGGCGGTTGTGGCAGATGCTACGGCAGCAGCCTGAGTAGAGATCGCAGTTGAAAAAGTGCTATTGGCCGAAGCATTGTCATTAGCAACTGCTACAAGAGCATCGGCGTAGTCCTTCATGGCATTGAAGGCTGCGGTCTCTGTGCTAAGGTCAACCTTACGAATAATAAGGTAGTCAATATCCAACGTATTTGATGTACCACCCGTGTAAAGAGTTGTTCCACTCTCTACAAGGAAGTTTGGTGTGCTATACAGTCCTGTGGAGGCTGTTTTATTACTGTAAAAACTTATTGATCCGACTGTGGTCAAAGCTTCGTTTTCAACCTTCAAAATACTAAAAGCTCTGCCGTTGGCTATTCCACCTGTAACATAAATGTCAGCCTTATAAACGCCCGTCTCTGAGATGACTGTTGAATTGAATTTGTTAAGATGGCTCATATCGCCAGAGGCTCTGTATGCTGCTGCATAGCCACCAGAGTAGTTGCCTGCATACATGCTTGTAGAAAGACTTTCGCCCTCCTCAAAATACACAACAGTCTCGTCAAGCGTGTAATTAATGTACCTCGTCTCATCGGCATCGCCCATAGTGTAAGTCTGGGTAGCATAATTAGTCACATTGGCATCATCAAGAACATAATACTGATTATTGTATTTTACCACCAAAGGCAGACCAGTGGCACTGTATTCCTCATCCTTAGCCTTTTGCCCTGAAGCCAAAAGTTGTAAATTGGTTTCACCAGCTCTTGCATAGATTTCGTAGTTGTTCTTTCCTGCTTCTGCAACGTGATAAAACTGGATGTTGTCGTAATGAACAGTCTGACTGTTGTTCACTGTTGATCCAATTTCTAAATACTTAACGGCCTTTCCCGCACCGAAGGTTATGTTTTTTGTATTGGTCACTTGTGCGCGTTGATTACTGCTGTTAGTGTTTATATAGTCAAGGTAGAAACTTACCGAACCGGTAGACATGTCAAGCACCAAGTCCTCAATGGAAAAACCGTGGTATGAACGGTAGGTAGTATGCATATCGCAGTTGGCACCAGAACCGCCATTGACATAATACTGGTAATATCTGTCACCGCTGCCGTTGTTGAAACCAAACTTCAACAGTTCGTTTCCATCTGCATCCAAGAAACGAATAAAAGTGGGACTGTTAGCCTGATACATGTCTGCACGGAAGATAAGCTTACCAGTAGAAACGGCATCAGCAAGGGTATATCTAGCCCAATGCTGAGTCCAGTTTGTACCAGACACCGTTAACTGTAAAGTTTTTCCATCAACATAAGTAGGCTGAGATTCTGGTGTTGAGCCTACAGAAACATTAGCCACTGTCGTTACGTTTCCAATGGCAACTGCTGCATTAGCATCTTGTGCTACCCATGTTGCGGGTACACTTTGGTAGTCAAAGACGTCTGAGGCAACTGTACCGTCGCCATTATTGGTTCCAATATACACGGTCTTGATTTCGTAACCATCGGGTAATGTGTATGCCCACGTCCCTGTACTCCCCACGAGCAGCGCAGCCACGACGAGGAGCGATTTGAAGAGTTTTGTTTTTCTCATTTTTTGTTTTTAGTTTTAGTTGTTATTTTAAATAGATTGTGATAGTATTTCCTCTTCAACTATGGCAGGGAAACACTCAGATGCGTAGGGACACAAAAAAAGCGCAGACCCTGGCCATATTCCTGTGCGGGCCTGCGACAGCCTCTAATCATCTATGGATGAAGTCTGCGCATAAAGCGCATACTCCAACGATGATTAGCTGTTGCTCGTAAAAATCTCCTTGTTCGAGGTCGCAGTTCGCACAGGAAAATTGAGCATCAAAAAATGTCGTATTCTGAGAATACGGCTGCAAAGATACTACTTTTCTTTAAAACAACCACCTTTTTTCCCCAAAAAAATGCTAAACTCAATCAAGAAATAGGGGTTCTTCATCAAATTTCCTGTATGATTCACGCATATTCTTTGCAAGACCTCCGCGAAAGGTCACAGGCAGACGAAGGGTTTCCCATCCCTCTTTCTTTAAACAACGAATGAAGACGAATTAAACGAATTTCTCTAACCTGAATTATTCATGATTATTATATATCCTCTATTTGCCTACGGCGTCACATACGCTCGGCCTGTAGGACGCTTTGCTTGCAAAGAATGCCCATAAATGCCCGTAAATGTCTCATAAATATTTATGACCCATTCGTGTTAAATTTATGAGCATTTATGTAGCGTCGCAGACATAAAAAAATGAGTTTTGTCTAAATAACAACTATGCCTCAGTTTTGATTCCTGGTCACCAAACCGTCATTTGGCCAGAAATACGGCCATTTTGAGCATAGTTGGCAAATTACTGATTTCCAGATACTTACGTTTTGTTTGTCAAAAATCGGCGCCTCTTCCCCTTGCAATTCAGCCTGAATTACACGACAATTCAGCCTAAATTTGGTTCTTCTTTGGTGCAAATTACATGAGTATTCAGCCTGAATGCGATGCGTATTCAGGCTGAATACTATGCTCATCCGGCTTCGTTGCTCATTTTTATGCGCTTTTCCGGCCAATAAAGAGTGTCGTCTGCACAACCGTTCGCGCTAGTTTGCGATTTCATTTTGTCTCGAAAAACGAAAAATCGGCTCCTTATTTAGACAGGCGTAGGCATTCCTGCCAGCAAAAAATATTTATGAGTCATTCGTGTATATAGCACCGCAAGTAAAAGAGAGCCGTCCACGCTGATCATTTTGTGAAACATGCGAAAAAAGCAATTCGATTATTTGCGAATTTGGATTATTATTATTATCTTTGACACCGATAATAGGAATAGTTTTGGTAGTAACATTGTGGAATTGTCAAATCACTATAAATAATTATGGCTAAGATTGATCATACAAAAGAAAAGACTGCTAACAATATGATGTCATCTTTGCTGATTCATCCAGGCGAGATGATAAAAGATGAGATTATGGCACGTGGCCTTACTCAGAAGGATTTGGCCCAACAAATGGGCGTGTCGTATACAGTGTTTAACGAGATACTGAATGGCAAGCGTCCTGTGACTACAGAATACGCATTGTTATTGGAGGCGGCTCTTGGCACAGATGCCAACATCTGGCTAAGATTGCAGGCAGACTATAACATGCAGAAAATGATGCAGGACCGCTCCTTTGTGAAGCGACTGGAGGTTATTCGAAAGGTTGCCGCAGTTTTATAACAGATCTGGCAGCTGCCGACCACGAAGATCAGGGGGACACTCGAATTGATTCCTGCCTGCGGCACTACGGAAATGTTCGTGAATGCACATAAATGAATCATTAATATTCTTTATTGCGCTCACTTATTCGCACCTTTGCAAAAGTAATGACAGTTACGGTAACAACGAATACTATTTCAGATTATGAGGTTCTGCAGCACTTTTACCTTTCCAGTCGTGTCATAAAAATTCGTGTAGCACAGCAGATAAAATAGAACGGCTATTCAAAGTAGAGAGTCAGTACCACCATTTTGGTGTGGGCACCCGAGATGCTGCTGCCCATGCCCTTGAGGTCGGCATTGCGCAACTCGCCGAGGTGGTCGCGGTCGATCGAGTTGGTCAGGCTGTAGCAGAACTTCAGCTCGGGTATCAGTTTGAAGAAGGGCAGATAGAAGTCGCATCCCATTCCCACCTCGACCATCGTATCGAAGTGTTTCAGCTGTACGGCCGACTGTTCCTTTCCCGCCAGATTGAGCATCGGACTGACACCGGCCAGCATGTAGGGACGATAATTATTGAACCGCTGGGCGTAGAACTTCAGGTCGACGGGCACCGAGAGGTAGGTATTCTTCAGGTCTTGCGTGGCCGTAGCGGGCTTGTCGCTGTCGGCAGGAATGAGCAGATTGCGGAACAGGAGGCGCTTGGAACCGAAGTGCATCGTGGGGGCTACACGAAGGGAGAAATGCTGTCCCAGACGCAAATCGGCCAGCACACCCACGCTGAAACCGGGATTCCAGATGTCGGCATCGCACACATAGCTGACAGGCGTCTCGGTGCCGTCGGCCAGTGTGATGGTGGTGGGGCCGACATTGTCAATCTCGACGTCCTGGAGGTTCAGGCCAATGGAAATACCGAAGTGAACCGGCCGCAAATCTATATAAGGCCGATTCTGCACCTTTCGCTTCTGTGCTAGCAAGGGGAGCGCAAGCAAAAGGGCCAGAAGGATGACGCAAGTTTTCTTCATCTGTCATTTTAAATAACGCGTTTTTCACCCCATTATTATGTAAGGGTCTATTTCGACTGCGTATAAATTAAGAAAATAAGTACCAAATTTTTGGTAGAGTTCGGAAAAACTTCGTATCTTTGCATCATCAAAAATAAGTATTAACAATCTAATTTATTTATTCAAAAAAATTATGGCATACGTAATTAGTGATGACTGCATTGCATGTGGAACATGCGCAGGTGAGTGCCCCGTTGAGGCAATTTCTGAGGGTGAGAAGTACGTAATCGACGCTGATGCTTGCACCGAGTGCGGCACTTGCGCAAGTGTTTGCCCCTCTGAGGCTATCCACCTCGGCTAATATCCTATTAGCTTCATAAACCAAAAGAAGGCACCGCCCGCAGGCGATGCCTTCTTTCGTTATGTATTCCTGCCAAGCAGGAACAGGGTTTTTACAAACCCTGAATCTGCTTAGCAGTCTCGTTCTCCGGGTCGATGGTGATGACCTTCTCGGCAAACTCCTTCGAACGGGGCACGTCGTCCTTAATCTTCAGATAGTAGACCATCAGGAAGTTGCAGCCTTCCTTCATACGGGCCCTGTCGGCATTGTCCATTTCAGACTTGGCAGAGATCGTGTTCACCAGTTCCTCATAGAAGGGCTGAGCCAGTCCCTGAGTGGCATCGGGATCCATCATCGTGGCCACACGGGCGCGCCAGAAGAGTGAGTACTCCTGGGCATCGGCATTCTTGGCTGCCAAATCGGCATAGATGCCGTCGGCCTTCTTCAGTTTCTCCAGCTTGGCATCGCCCTCCAGCTTGTCGGCATACTGCACATAAAGACGACCCAGGTCGGCATAGTCGGTCAGAGAAGCCTTTGAAACGGTCTTCAGGAACTGGTCGTAATAGACAACAGCGTTCTCGTAGTCGTCCATACCTTTATAAGCATCGGCCAAGTCCTTGATTACACCAGCCTTCTTGTCCTGTGAATCAAACTCAAGCTCGAGGGTCTTCTTATAGACCTCAATAGCCTCTTCATACTTCTTGGCACCGTTCAGGGCTTTGGCATAGACACCGTAGGTCTCAGGGTTCATGCGCACCGAGTCTGACTGATTCAGCATCTTGTCGGCATATACCAATGCCTTGTCGTAGTCCTTCAGCATGGTGTTGTTGAACATAGCCAGCTGATTGTAGGTGAACTTACGGGGAGCCGTCTTCAGACCGTGCTCGACGATGGCCAGACTCTTCTGGTATTCGCCAAGCAGATAGTTGGCACGGGCAGCACTGACCACGTCGCGGTCTTCCATCACGTCGAACGGAACCAGATTGTAGACCTCAGCAGCCTCTTCTACCTTGTTAGCCAAGTCATAGACACGACCTTTCAGGATGTTGACCATACCGCTCTGAGCCAGATCAGGACGGGCAGCGGCCAGATCGTCGAGCTTAGAGATGGCGCTGGGCAGAGACACCTTACGATAGACGGTTGCATACTTATAGTAAGGCAAGTAGTCGGGCTTCGGATTCTTCTCCTTATCGAAATAGATAGCCTGCTCGTACATCTTGGCAGCAGCACCACCGGCATTGCTGTCGTCGCTCAGGGAGGCAATGTCACCTAACAGCATGTAGCCGCCGGCATCCTTCAACTTGGTAGCATACTCGGCATAGATACGGGCATTGACCGTATCTTTCTGCTCATAATAGGCACGACCGATGGCCACAAGCCCTTCGGCATTCTTCTTGTTCTCCTTGTAAAGGGCCTTCATGTCCTTTGCTGCATTGGGAGAGCTTGTGATAATCTCGGTTGCCTTGTCAAACACAGCCTTCGCATCGTTCTGGGCCGCCACAGGAGCACTGAAGCTGAGCGTCAGGGCTCCAACGAATAGATATTTAATTGCTTTCATAACCTAAAATTATTCTTTAAAGTGAAATATTGATATTGTCTTTGACGTGATTTCTTCTTAAAAGTAAAAATGCTAACGACTCACATTTATCTGACGTACATTCATATTGGCAACAACTGGCAGTAAAGCTGCCCTCAGAATGATCATCTGCCCCTGCGGCAGACGGCAGAAGTTAGCGAAGCGAGTGGGAGCACCTGTACGAGGCTCGGTAGTGATAGCATAGATCGTGCGCACCAACGGATAGTTTCCATTGTAGAGATAGCCCTGATAAGGCTTGAAACTATTGCGTACATTAGCAGAGTCGAGACGTGACACAGCCATTACACGAATGCCACGCCGGAAGGTGACGTTCGTGGTATCACGCTTATCGTTAAGCCAGTTAGAGCCAATAATGCCGATAGCATTGGGCGTTTTCTCTACATAGTCAACGACCTCGCTGCTTTTCAGCACAGCTCCAATGTTGGCACCAGCAAACTCTTCCCCATCGAGAATAGAGTCAACACAGAAACGAACTGTACTTGACAAAGGATTGTCGAATACCACATCAATTTCTCCCATCTTTGAACTGGGATCGATGTCGCTCCATTGTTTCACTTCTCCACGTAAAACACGTTTGAAATCCTTAATAGAGATACAGGAATCTGGATTCTGGGTGTTTGCAATGATAGCCAGTCCGTCGTAGGCAATGGGTAATTCACGTGGCGTAAATGAGCGGGCAATCAGGTTCTCACGCTCTTTTGGAGTCAGTTTACGCGTAGTGAAAGCCAACCAAGTCTCATTCTTCATGAGCATCCCGATGGCATCCTGCTCACTCATGTAGCGAGCTTTGATGGTATCCTTTACAGGCAGATTACGATTAAAAACGTTGATAAACACGTCAAGTTCCTCATCAAGGATAGGATGAAAACTTTCGTCGGCCGCAAAAAACGACGCCGCCTCTTCATAATCATAGCCTAAATCTTTTTTAGGCTTGTCCCCACACGATGTGAGGAACAAGCCTAAAAAGAGTGTTAATCCGATGAATTTATCGAATAAGATTCTGTTCATTTAATTACTGAAGTTTGAAGGTTACAGGCACGGTGTACTTCACACGTACAGACGAACCATTCTGCTTACCAGGAATCCAGTGAGGCATCTTCTTCAGCACACGGACAGCTTCCTTATCGAGTGAGGGGTCGATAGAACGAGCAACCTTCACATCAGTAATCGAGCCGTCACGCTCCACCACAAACGTACAGACAACGCGACCCTGAATACCATTCTCCTCAGCAATAGAGGGGTACTTGATGTTCTCGTTCAGCCACTTCATCAGGGCTGCGGGACCACCGGGGAACTCAGGCATCTGTTCTACTACGTCGAAGACCTTGGTTTCCTCTTCCTTCGGCTTTTCGTCGGCAACGACTTCCTTAGCCTTCAGCACTTCACCTTCGGCCTCGTCGTTACCTTTCACGTCAAACGTACCGATGGCGGTGTTGGTCTTGGCCAGATCGTCCTGAGACTTGATTTCGTCCTCGGGCTTCACTTCATCGTCCTTCTTAATTTCAGGAGCGGTGAATTTCACTGAAGACTTAACCTTCTCAACAACTTTCTGCTCAACTTCCACCTTAACCGGTTCCTTACGCTCAACCTTAGCCTCTTTCTTCTGTGCCAGCTTCGACAACTCAATGTCGGTCTCAACTGCAACATTCTGCTTCATGGCGTTCTGAACTACACCTACCACAGCTACGATAATAGCAATGGCTACGGCTATAGACAGCAGGAACAACATGGAGTAGAGGTTACGCTTGCCAGTTTCCTGACGGAGCGTATATGCACCGTATGCTTTATTCTTACCTTCAAAGACAAGGTCAGACCAGCCACTATCTATAAGATCAATCTTTGACATACTTTATTCCTTTCTTCTTTAATTGTTAGAATACTTGATGCCTTTGAGAGTGAGCAATTTCTCGTCATCCTCATTGACCTTATCGATCACATACTTACCGATTGTGCAAACCAGCATCTCGTCCAGAGCCTGTACCATATTGTTGTAGGTCGACACATCCGTAGGCTTGATAACCACCGTCAGCGTCTGCATACCCTGATCACCAAACTCAGCAATGAACTCCTCTGACTTACCGTTACGGATGTCAGACAAGCGCTTCTCGTAGTCTTCCTTCGATAAGCGGTCGCCCAATTCTGCCTTCTTGGCATCGAGTTGTTTCTTGGCCTGCAATACACGGGCTACAGGGCTGAAGCCATCTTCCGTGATGTGCTCAATGAGCAACTTGCGAACGCCGTCCTTGCCCCATGTGGTTTCCTTAATGCACTCAGGATTCTCGTAGTCGGGCAAACCTTCAACATAGTAGAGTTTGTCTTCACCACCAAGGTAAAGAGTAATGGTATACGAAGCCTTCGATACCGATTTATCTTCCTTGGACATATTTTCATCATTACTCGGCATCGTCAGCTGCATAGCCTGAGGCTTACTCAGCGTCGTACAGAGCATGAAGAACGTTATCAGAAGCATCATCATGTCTACCATAGGCGTGAAGTTCACGCGGGTATCCATTTTTTTCTGCTTAGAACCACCTTTTTTTGCCATAACTTAGAACGCTATTTCAGCTTGTTTTTTTGTGTCGAGATTAGTAATCAGCTGGTAACGGTTCTCGTTCATGTCCTGCAACTCCGACATCAACTTCTTCACTACAGCATACGAAGTATTGCCGTCAGCCTTGATGGCGATGCGAATGTCAGGATTTGATTCACGAGCGGCCGAAACCCACTCTTGGAACTCACTTTTTCCACCATCGAGACTATCGAGGGGAATGCTCAACTTCTGGATTTCCTCAGCCATTTTTTCCTGATCAAGGCTGTAATATTCGACGAAGGCAGCCATTGGTGCACCGATCATAGCATCCTCACGGAAATGCTTGAGCTGCGCTGAGTTCAGCGAGATGCCGAACTTGTCTGTCACCGTCTCCATCATGTCGACCATCGTGTTCTTGTTCTCGGAACCCACATAGATGTTGCCCTCTGGTGAAATCAGAATATTGAGCACATCGTTTTCGGGCACCTTGACCTCGGACACAGAACTCGGTGTGTTGACCTTTACGGGCTCCGGCGTCAGGAATGTTGATGTCAACATGAAGAAGCAGAGCAACAGGGTCATCACGTCCGACATGGGCGTCATGTCGATCCAGA
>Ga0247609_10005033_pt1 | contig 13067 bp, 11 predicted proteins | sample 172DNAGHGlowgp2_FD_193487 | JGI IMG/M metagenome (GOLD analysis project Ga0247609, IMG submission 193487) | Sheep rumen microbial communities from Palmerston North, Manawatu-Wanganui, New Zealand - 1728 DNA GHGlow gp2 | ecosystem: Host-associated > Mammals > Digestive system > Stomach > Rumen ...
AAAGTGTATTTAATCCCTTGTTACCTTTTGCAATTATATGGGCAATTATTGATTTAGGTATACTTGGAGTATCAGTATTTACAGCTGAGCAAAAAGGTTTCTTATTGTTTATTATTCCATTTATGTTATTGCATATGATGCCAGTATGGATTTATCTAGGTGGAGTATTATTAACTATTAGAAGATATAAGAATACTAATTATGTAGTTACTGATAGAGCTATTTATGTTTCTGGAGGTACTTTTGCTAAAACATTTAATAATAAATCATTTGGTGAGTTATCTCATATTAATTTACATAGAGGTATTTTTGATCAATGGTTTGGTGTAGGAGATGTTATTGCAACATCAGCTCAAAACAGTGTAGGTGGACCTGCTGTTATTTCTATAAATAGTATTTCTAATTATGATGAAGTTTATAAAATGATTAAGAAAGTTCAGACAGATATATATACTGATATTATGTATCCTAATGATAAAAGACCTAAAGAAAATCATGGATATAATACAGAATATAAAGGTTAAGTTCATAGTTTTATGAACTTTTTTTAAATTTTTGCAAGGATTTAGATCTCTTAGTTGTATTAAGGGTAGAAAGGAAGAAAAACATGAAGAAATATACTGATAAAGAAATTAAAGAAATGTATGATCGTAATATAGATATGTTATATAAAGTATCATATACATACTTTAAAGGTGATATAGGTAAGATAGAAGATGTTATTCAAGATTTATTTCTTAAAGTAATAGATAAGAATATTAGATTTGAAAATGACGAACATGAAAAAGCATGGTTTATAGTAGCAATTAGAAATCTATGTAAGAATCTATTAAAGAAGAAATGGAATGAAGAAGTTGAATTAGATTTTGATGTAGCATCAGAAGATAAAGAAGATCATGTTATTTCATTGGTAATGCAATTACCTAATGAATATAAACTACCAATATATTTATTCTATTATGAAAATTATAGTTGTGTTGAGATAGCTAAGATGATGAAAATACCCGAAAATACAATTTATTCATATTTGAGTCGAGGCAGGAAGAAATTAAAGATAATGATTGAGGAGGAAGAATTATGAAAGAAAGAGATTTAAAAAAAGCTTATGAAGATATTAAGATAAGTGATAAAGAGAAAGCAAAAATTTTTAATAATATTATGGAAAATAGAAAGAAAAGTTTTAATTGGGGTCCAGTATTTGGTTTTGGTTTAGTAGCATTAGCATCTTTTGGATTGTTTATGGTACTTAATAAAACTAATGATCCTAGTAATCCAATTAGTCCTATAGTAGCTAATAGAAATGTTAGTTTAGAAAATAATTATAGAAGAGAGATTATTACAGGAACTAAGAAATACTTAGAAGCTAATAAGATTGATATTGAAGAAATAAAAGAAGGGGAAGAATTAGTTATTGAAGGAAATAAGATTGTAGAAGGAGAAGACTACAAAGCTTGTAAAGGAAATTTAGTTATTAAAAGATATAATGATGATTTTTCATATAGTACTGATGTTACATGTAAGGGTGATGATACTGATTTAAGTAATTCTAAAGAATATGTTATTTACAGTGGAACATTAACAGATGTCTTTGAATTAAAATATGGTATTGCAGTTGCATCTATTAGTAATATTAAGAAACCACATTTTGATGTATTAGATTGTACAGCTAATTTAATAGTTATGGATAATGATGGTAATATTAAATTTAATAAAACTATTGAATCTCCATATACTGATGAAGATTCAACCGTTGAAGTTATTAATGTTAAAAAGTTTAATGATAAATATTATTTAGTATTAGAAATAGCTAATGAAATTAATTTTACTCCTAGTGGAGCTGGATCATTAAAAAGACATTATTATGTAATGACTTTAGATGAGAATGGTAAAGAATTAAGTTTCCAAGAAATGTTAGAAAATGGTAATTCAATTTCAGTAGATAGCTTTGTAGGAGGAGACGCAAATAGAATGTTTGCGACTGGTTCAGTTTATGATAAAGAAGCTAATGATACTAAGAATGTAATCATTGTTGTAGGTAATGATTTTATAGATACTATTCCTTATAAAGTTACTGAAGACACTAATAAAAAAGGTGTAGTTAGAAATGTTGTTGTTTCAGGATATGGAAATGAAGCATTCTTTGGTTATAAATATGATAAGAGTTTTGATGGTGGATCATATTATTCTGCTAAAACTTTATTTAGAATGAATATGGATGGCGAAGTAAAATGGGAAACTAAAATAGATGATGATGTTATTAAAGCTGATGTCTTTAATGAAAAGTTCTATGTACTAGCACATACAGGAAGTATGTTTAGAATCTATGTATTTAGATTAGATGGTCAACAAGAAAAGATACTTGATTTAAAAGATTTCTATCATGTATCAGATTTCTATGTTGAAGGAACTACTTTAATAGTTAAAGGTTCAGATAAGAAAGATAATCAATTCTTTGAAACATTTAATAAAGACTTAGATTTAGAAGAAAAAATAGAAATTGATAATACTGATATTAAAGAAAACTTTGAATATAGTTTTATGCAATATGCTAAGCTAGAGAATAAAAAAGTGATAGCTGGATATACTGTTAATAAAAACTTTGTAGAAAATGATGAAGTATTATTAGTGTTTAATAAATAACAAAAGAAACGGTTACGTTTCTTTTTTATGTTATAATGAAATAGATAGTAGGGTATGTAGGTGATTATATGTTTGATGAACCAAGAAGAGTAGAATATGGAAAAATCCTTATAGGAATAATGATTCTTATTCTTTTATTTATAGGATTGATGTATGTTAGTAAATCAGGTCCGTTTAGTGGAAAAGAGAAAGAAGATAGTTCTTTAGTAGAAAAGAAAGTTAAAAAAACTACGATGGATTTAAGTGTAGGAGAGAGTCAATTTCTTTCTGTAGAATTATATCCAACTGAAGAAAATCCTAAAATAGATATGGTAAGTAGTAATACTAATGTTGTTACTATTTCTGGTGGAGAGTTAACTGCAGTTGGTACTGGTACTGCTATTGTTACAGCTAAAGTTAATGGAGAATTAAGAACTGAATGTACTGTAACAGTTAAAGAAGCACCAGCTGCTGAAGTAGAAATTGAAAATATTAGTTTAAATGAAACAGCTTATTCTCTTCAAGTTGATCAAACTTATAATTTATTACCAACAATAGAACCAAGTGATGCTACAAATGATCATATTAATTGGACGAGTAGTGATATTGGTGTTGTTAGTGTTTATAACGGGGAAATAAGAGGTGTAAGTGTTGGTAAAGCAACAATTACAGCTACGACAAGTAATGGTAAGACTGCTTCTTGTGAAGTAACAGTTGGTCCTGTACCAGTAGATAGTATTAGTTTCAAGAGTAATGAAGAATCAGTTACAGTTAATGGTATTGTGGCATTAGAAGTAGAAATAGCTCCAATTAATGCATCTAATAAAGAAGTAACATGGACTAGTAGTAATCCTACTATAGCAACAGTTAATCATGGATTAGTTACAGGATTAAAGATTGGTACAACAACTATTGTTGCTACTTCTGGAAATCAACATGCAGAAGCAACTATTCATGTATTTGGTAAAGCAGTGGCTATTAGTAGTATTAGTATTACTCCTAATAAAGTTACAACATCTATTAATAAACCAGTTAGTTTAACTGCGAATATTAAACCAAGTAATGCAACTAATAAGAATGTTAAATGGTCAAGTAGTAATACTTTGGTAGCTACAGTAGATAGTAATGGTTTAGTAACACCTAAGAAGTTAGGTACAGTAACTATTACTGCTAAAGTAGGAGGTAAAACTGCTACTGCTAAAGTTACAGTTAGTTCAATAAAAGTTACAGGTGTTTCGTTAAATAAATCAAGTTTATCAATTGTAGCAGGTAATTCAGCAAGTTTAACTGCTACAGTATCACCAAGTAATGCTGCTAATAAGGGTGTTACATGGTCAAGTAGTGATACAAGTGTTGCTACAGTAGATAGCTATGGTAAAGTAACTGGTAAAAAAGTAGGTACTGCTAAAATAACAGTTAAAACTAATGATGGAGGATTTACAAAGACTGCTACAGTTAATGTTATTTCATCATCAGGATCTTCTAATACTAATGTAGGGGTGACTGGTCTTACTTTAGATAAAACAAGTGTTACTTTAACTGCTGGTTCAACGGTAACTGTTAAAGCAACTGTTACACCAGCAACTGCAGTTGATAGAGTAGTTAGTTGGTCAAGTAGTAATACTGCAGTAGCAACAGTTTCAAATGGAACAATAAAAGGTATTAAAGGAGGAACTGCAACAATTACTGCCTCTGTTGGTGGTAAGAGTGCAACAGTTAAAGTTACAGTTAATGAAATATTACCAACTGGTATATCACTAGGTGGAGGAAAAAAATCATTCTATACAAATTCTTATAGTGCAGATTTAACAACAACTTTAACAGCAACCGTTTCACCAAGTAATGCAACAAATAAAAAAGTAACATGGACAAGTAACGATACTTCGATTGCTACTGTAGATGGTAATGGTAAAGTTACAATTAAGCAAGGAGTTGGACCAGTAACAATAACAGCTAAAACTGTTAATGGTAAAACAGTTTCTTATACTATTACTGTTAAGAAAAAGATTTTAGTAGTTATTACAGCTTCTCAAGGAAATAGAATGAAAAAAGCTATAAGTTCTTATAGTAATGATTCTTTAAGAATGAATTTTAAAGAAAGCGATCATTCATTGTATTTTGTTGCACGTTCTGGTTCCGGAGTGTGTTTCCAAACAGCAATTAAGAGTCTAAGTGGTTTAGAAAAAATGGGTGGTTTTGAATGTAAAGATAATGATAAAAATGGAACTAATGCTTATAGTAATATGAGTACAACTATGAGTGGTCCAGTATATATTGTTAATCAATTAAATTCATTATATAGTTCAAAGAAAAGCTATATTGAACCTATTATAGTTTATACATTACCAGGTAATTCAATTAGAGGACTAAGTTGTGATAAAATGACTACAACTAAGTATTCAACTCTTGCAAGTGCATATAATAGTGCTGTTTCTTATATTAAGAGTACTAGTGGATATACAAATACAAAAGGTTATATGGTATCGCACTTCCCAGTAAGTTCTGGTCAAGCTGCTGATTATTATGAAAGTCAAGGTACAGCTGCATCATCTCGTTTTGTAGTTAGTAGTGGTAATAAAAATAAGTGTGAACCAAAGTATATTTCAGCTTGGAAATATTATACTTCCGGTAGAGTATTTAAAAGTGCGCTTAGTAGTACCGGTTCAAGTATCAAGTATGTTAATGTTTTTGCTTCATTCTTACAAGTTAAGAATAGTAGTTCAGGAACAATGGAATGGAATCCTGAACGACCATTCCCATTTAAAATATATGACTCACAGCATATGACTGAAGAGACTGCAGCAAAATATGCTAAATATATGTTTGATAAAGTTTTAGCAGCATAGGGGGATTATTATGAAAAAAATAATTAGTTTAATAGTTTTATTATTAATACCAATTTCGGTAAGTTGTTTAGAAATAGTTAAACCAGAAGATATTAAGTTTGATAATGAAAATATTTATGGAGAAAGTAGAGAACTAATGCTTAGAGAAGATATTAATGTTTATAGTTCTCCTTCTTCAGAAGATATTGTTACGAAAGTAAAAGAAGGCAATAAGTTTGTTTTTAAGTATCTATCTAATGATCGAGCATATATTGATAATGGCAAGATTAAAGGATGGTTAGATTTAAAGAATAAAGATTATATAGTAGAGAGTTTAGATACATATTTAGTAGTTAAAAAGATGAAACTTGTATGTGGATCAATTCCTGCTAATACTTTAATTGAAAAACCATATGCTAAAAATTTAATGGAAACTAAATTATTAATTAGCTATGAAGGTTGTTCAGAAGTAGTTAATATGATTGGTAATGATGCTATTATTAGTATGACTCAATACAACTATATGGGAGATTATATCTGGCTTAAGAAAGAATATAAGATGTATGAAGAAGCTAATTCATCTTCTAATGTAATTGATACAATACCTAGAAGTGCTATTATTAAAAAGATAGTATATGTTTATAATATACAAGAAGAAGGTAATGATTTAAAAGTATCGATACCTGAAGATGAAGTAAAAATCTATGTAGAGTATAAAGGTAAAAAAGGTTGGATATTAGTTAAACCAAATGATTATCAAGATTTTACTGATGAGAAAAGTGCTAATGATGCTAGAAAAAAGAATACAATTATTAAGATAGTACTTGATACTTTATTAATAGTTATCTTAATAGGAATACTAATAATAAGAGCTAAGAAAAGAAATAAAAAAGAAGAATAAATCTTCTTTTTTTTATAGTATAATATTTTTAGGTGATAATATGGGTTTATTGGATTGGTTAGCTCCTGATGAAAAAAAGAATAAAAAAGATGACTTAGATGATGCTACATTATATACTGTATTATTTGATACAGAAAAGAAAATGATAGAAAGAGATTTAATCGAACCTACGGATTTTGATGATGAAGTAGAGGATGAAGATGATTACTATTATGAGGATGAGAAATAATGAAAAGATTAACTAAAGAAGAAAAAGAAGAAAAGAAAAGAATTAAGAAAGAATCTAAGCAAATAAAAAAAGAAGAAAAAGAAATTGTTAAAGAAGTTAAGAAAAAAGAACCAATTAAATTAAATAAAAATATTATTATCGTTGCTGTATTAGTATTACTAGCTGTTTGTTTATTATTAACATCTATTAGTTCTATTGTACTTGCTAATAAATTAAATAAACTAGAAAGTAAATATGATGAATTAAAAGATAGTAACACAAAGATTATGGATGTTTTAAATACTGATGATGGTACTGGAGATAAGATATCTAATTTAAGTAAAGATATGGATACATTAAAGAAAGATATGGAATCTATAAAAACTAGTAATAAAGATTTAAGTACTAAAGTAGATAATCAAAATAAAACTATATCTAGTTATAATGATAAACTAAAGAATATTGATACTACAAAATTAAAAGGTTTATATAGTTTTTATGATTGGAATAACTCTTTAAAATATAGTGGATCTGCTTATGTTGGTGGAATGTCTAATAATACATTATCAACTAATAGTAATACGTTTAATGGATATTATCATTTGCCAAAACTATATGTTTGCCAACATTTTGCATTAAAAGGTACTCTTGGAGAGATTAGAGGTTGTAATTAGAAATAAAAAAGACACTTTAGTGTCTTTTTCTATGCTATAATAAAACCAAGGAAGAAGGATTACTTTATGAAAAAGAATAGTATTTTAGTTTTATTATTGATACTAATATTTCCAATATTTGTTAGCGCAATGGAAATAACAGAGAATGATGCAAAAATAAAATATACGATTGATGAAAGTGTTTGGACTAGAGAAGATTCATCTGATTCAAATACTAAATTATGGACTAGTGATTGCGGTGCTATTGAAGTAAATATAGAAGATATATATACTGACAAAGCAAAAGAAGATACTGGTCTTTCAAGAGAGTTGTTTAATTATCGTAACATTTTTTATGATAGTAAATTGTTGGGAGACTTTAAAAATCTTTCTAATGTAAGTAGTATACTTGGGGAAGAAGCAAAAGTAGAATCTTTTAAGCTTGGATATTTCCATATTATTAATAAAGGTATAGATCCTTTAAAAGGTTCTTATACTAATGATATTTATTATACATTAATAAACGGAAAATTGATTGGTTTTAGTTATTCTGCCTTTAATGACAATAAATCAAGTACTTGTCAAGAATCTTTTGAAAAGACAGTTAAAGAAGCAGAAGCTACTGTTAAAGTAAAAAGCAAAAAGAATATATTAACTATACTATTAAACCTTGTATTAGCTACTGTTTGTTTTATGGCTTGGCCATTTATAAGAGTTAATTTTATGGGACATGTATATAATCCGATTAATAGAAGAATGTCTCTTGTACATTCTTTAGTAGTTATGGCAATAGCTTTAGGTATTCAATTCTCTATATCTGGTGGTAGAACTCCTGAAATTGCTATGGGTTTATTTATAGCATTAGCTTTCCATTATATTAATATGTTTGTTTGGGACGGTAGAGTTAGTTTCTTTAAAAAAGATACTAAGAAAGTTGAAAAAGAACATAATGATAAAAAGGAAGAAGTTAAAAAAGTTAAATTTAAATGTGATAATTGTGGTGCTTTAGTAGATGAAGATGCTACTAAGTGTCCTAACTGTGGTGAATCTTTCGAAGACGAAGAAGAAGTAAAAGAAGAACCTAAAAAAGAAGTTAAGAAAGCTAAATTTAAATGTGATAACTGCGGAGCTTTAGTAGATGAAGATGCTACTAAGTGTCCTAACTGTGGTGAATCTTTCGAAGACGAAGAAGAAGTAAAAGAAGAACCTAAAAAAGAAGTTAAGAAAGCACAGTTTAAATGTGATAATTGTGGTGCTTTAGTAGATGAAAATGCTACTAAGTGTCCTAACTGTGGTGAATCTTTTGAAGATGAAGAAGAGGAAGAAATAATTCCTGAACCAGTTATGGTTGAAGAATTAGAAGAGAAAAAAGAGGAACCTAAAAAGGAAGAAAAACCTAAAGAAGAAAAACCTAAAAAAGAAGAAGTTAAAGAAGAAGTTAAAAATGAAGTTTCTGTAGATCAAAAGTATTCTGACTTAAAGAAATTAAAAGAATTATTAGATAACGATATAATTACTAAGGCAGAATTTGATAGAGAAAAGAAAAAGATTCTAAAATAGTGTTTACTATATATGTGTAAATAAAAAAAGAAAAGATACGAAAGTATCTTTTTATTTTTATTACATTTTTATTGAAGAAGGTACTTCATAATTAAAGTCATCTTCTTCAGCAGCAGATAGTTCTTTTATAGATTGACCTTCTTTTAATAAACCAAGTTGTTCGCATTTAAGTTTTAATTTGATTAATTTATATTGTAGATTCTTAAGATCATTTATATTATTTATTAAAGATTCGACCAATGAATCTTCATAGACTAAAATTGCGTTTCTAAAAGTCATAAATCCACCCGCTAAAACTGCACCAATCTTTAACGGCTCAGGTAAATTAATATTAGCTAAATTTTGATAAAATAATCCAGTTACTAAACCTATAACAATAGGTGAGGTTACTTTTACATAATCGATGTAAGCTTGGGTTTCATAATAGCGTTTTTTTCTGTTTAAGTAATTGTTATATATTATTATTTCTTGACTATCCGAAGGTAAGTCTCCTGTTTTTTGGATTTTAGAAATTATTCTTCTTTCTTTTTTGGCTAGTTGTACTTCTTGTACGTGATCCATTAAAGTTTGAATATCTTTGTTGATTATTCCTTTTCTTAGATTATTTTTGTATTCTTCTGCTAAATGAATTGTAAATCTTCTATCTCTGTCATAACACAAAACATCAATTACAAAACACATATTTACTTCATCGTATGTAAAATCTAGTATTCTACTATTATCTTCTCTATATAATCTTTCAAATTCACTGAAAGAATATTCTGTATTATTGGAAATAAAAGATCCATATTCTGTTAGTATTACATCTATTTCTTTGTTTATGTTTTTGAAGTGTTTGTTTTTAATATACATTTACCAATACCCCTTTCTCATATTTGGGACCACATATACTATATTTTTTCAATTATTTTGTCAAGTATGCTGTATAATGTGTCTTTTTTTGTAAAAAAGCTTAAAGTAGGGTTGAAATAATGGTATTTAGGTGGTTATAATACTCGAATAAGATTGGAGATGAAAATGTGAGCGTACCATTCAAGAAAGGTAATATATTGGTACCTAAAGATGTAGACATGCAAAAATGGAGTGTTGTTGCATGTGATCAATATACTTCAGAACCAGATTACTGGAATGAAGTAGAGGAAATCGTAGGAGATGAACCTTCTACATTGAGGTTAACACTGCCGGAAATCTATTTAGAAGATAGCAATGTTAGTGAAAGAATCAAGAAGATTAATGAAAACATGGAAGAGTATCTAAAGAAAGATATATTTACTGAGTATACTGATTCATTAATATATCTTGAAAGAACTCAAAGTGATGGTAAGGTTAGAGAAGGTTTAATGGGAATAGTTGATTTAGAAGATTATTCTTATGAAAAAGGATCTCAAACACTTATTAGAGCTACTGAAAAGACTGTAGTAGAGAGAATACCTCCGAGAATGAAGGTAAGAGAAAATGCATTACTTGAACTACCGCATATTATGATTCTTATCGATGATGATAAGAAAGATATTATTGAAAATCTTAAGAATGAAGTAACTGAAGAAGATATTGTTTATGATTTTGATTTAATGCAAAATGGTGGACATATTAAAGGTTATAAACTAGCTGATAAAGTTAGTGATGAAGTTATTGCTAAATTAGAAGTATTAGCTGATAAGGATAACTTTGAAAAGAAATATGATGTTAAGGATAAAGGAGTTTTATTATTTGCCATGGGTGATGGTAATCACTCTTTAGCAACTGCTAAAGCTTGTTATGAAAAGATTAAAGAGACAGATAAAGATTATTTAAATAATCCTGCTCGTTATGCTTTAGTAGAATTAGTTAATTTACATAGTAGTGCTTTAGAGTTTGAAGCAATTCATAGAGTATTATTTGATGTAGATGTTAATGATTTAGTAGATAGTTTAAATAAGTACTATGACATTAATGAAGATGGTAATGGTCAAAAGTTTGAATTAGTTACTAAGGATTATGATAAGACTTTATATATTAGTAATCCTAAATCTAATATAGCAGTAGGATCTATTCAAATGTTTTTAGATGAATATTTAAGTAATCATAATGGTAAGATTGATTATATTCATGGAGAAGATGTTACTAAGGAATTGGGTTCTAAAGAGAATAATGTTGGTATTATATTTGATGCTATGTCTAAGAATGATTTATTTAAAACAGTTATTTTAGATGGAGCATTACCTAGAAAAACATTCTCTATGGGACATAGTAATGATAAGAGATTCTATTTAGAAGCTAGAAAGATTAAATAATAAAGACACTTAATGGTGTCTTTTTATATGTTATAATTTAGATGGTGATAATAATGTTTAAAGGAGATTATAATTTCTTTGATTATAAATATAATATAACGGGATATAGTGGACAAGATTTTGGATCTTTTCCACAATATCTATATTTAATATTATCAGTAATTATTATAGTAGTTTTACTAATTGTCTTAAGAAAGAGTAGTAAAGATACAGTTAAAAAAATGATTATAGGAACAGGAATATTTATGATAATATTCTATCTTAGTAAAACTACTTGGGAATCATATTATGATATTAAATATAATGGAGGATTTAATTGGTTTTTATTACCATTAGATACTTGTTCAATTATTATGTATGCTACTTTAATAGCAGGCTTATGTAAGGGTAAGATAAAGGATTATGCTAGTTCTTGGTTAGCTACAGGTTGTATTGTAGGAGGAATAGCTAATATGTTATTTTTAAATGCATTTAAGTTTTATCCATTCTTCTCATTTGGAGCGTTTTATTCAATGATTTGGCATCTTTTAATGGTTTTATTAGGATTATTATTAATTGTTACTAATTACGTGGAAATGAGTTATAAAACAATAATTAAAGGTTTTATATTTCATCTAGTTATATCTTTAGTTGTAATACCAATAAATTATATTTTTAATTTTGATTTTATGTTATTAAAAGATTTAGGTGGTGTACCTATATTTGAAGGTATTGCAACTAATTTAACTAATAAAGGTTTAGGATTTATAAATCCGATAATGATGTTAGGGTTATATTTTATAGCATTTAATATTGTTTTCTTAATACCATTAGGAATTAAATTAATCAATAAAAAAAGACATTAAAATTTCTTTTTTTATTATCTTTTAATAAATATGATATATTTATTATAGGTGGTATTATGGAATATAATTTAAATAGAATTGAAGTAAAAGATCTAGATATGGTTAAATATTTATTTGAGAATGAAGCTATAGTTCTTTCTTATGGTAAGGAAGAATTAATGAATTTAGATTTTATTAATAAGAATAATGTATCAAATCTAGATTTATATATTGTCCCTTTTGAACTTATTAAAAAACAATTTCCTTTTGAAAGTGATTATCCTAGTCCTTTTTATATGGTTTTATCATCTGATTTAAAATTAGATCCTTTTTATGATTTTAAGGATGTTATAGGTAAAGGTGTTAATTGGTTTAGTTATTTGGTAGGAATGAATACGAAAGATGATGATAAGAAAAAAGAATTTAAGATTCTATTTGAACAAAAAATATCTCAAACTAGAGATGTTAATGAATATATAGACAAAGAAGTTAAATCTATGAATGATAATATTAAGTTTTATTCTACACAAATTGATAGATTTAATCGTTTTGGTGGATATCATAATTCAATTAGAAGTTGTGTTAATTATATTGAAGAAATATCTAAGTGTACTTCTTGGGAAGAAGCTATTGAAGTAGAAATTCCTGGGGATTTATTAAGGTAGTAATATGGGTATATTTGATATTTTTAAAAAGAAAAAAGAAGAAGTATTAGATATTAATGAATATTATAAAAGAATAATAAGTAATGAAAATAATCCTTATGGATTTGAAGAAAAATATGCAAATCAAGAAGAAACACTTTTTAAAATGTTTGGTCATTGTGATCAGTTTTTAAAACATATTAAGATGATTATAGTAACAGATACTCATAATATGCTTGATGAAGACAAGTTTAGAGAATTTGTTAGGATGCATCCTAATTATGACGTTTGTTTCTTGTTAGGAGACCATAGTGCAGAAGATATAAGAAAAGTATTAAAGTATATTGATAAAGATAAGATTTATGGTTTACTAGGAAATCATGATTATGAAACATTATTTGATGAATTTGGTATTAGAAATATTAATGGAGATATGATAAATATTAATGGTGTAAATATCTTAGGTATACAAGGTAGTTATAGATATAAACCTGCTAGATTTCCTTCATTTAGTCAAAGAGAAAGTATTGAATTTTTAAATAGTAAAGATAAAGCAGATA
>Ga0247609_10005036_pt1 | contig 13062 bp, 12 predicted proteins | sample 172DNAGHGlowgp2_FD_193487 | JGI IMG/M metagenome (GOLD analysis project Ga0247609, IMG submission 193487) | Sheep rumen microbial communities from Palmerston North, Manawatu-Wanganui, New Zealand - 1728 DNA GHGlow gp2 | ecosystem: Host-associated > Mammals > Digestive system > Stomach > Rumen ...
AAAAGGGCAACTGGAATAGCGAAGGCTATGCCAAAAATGAACAGGCGGCGCTTACGCCATGACTCCTTGAAGTCTTCAAAGTGCTGGCGCTCTTCCAGATACTTCTCAAAATACTCTTCGCTCTCTATGCGGTAGTGCTGAATCTGGGGCAGGGTGGGGTCATCCTTATAGTCTGTGCGGATGTCCCATATCTTGCCTTGCAGCGTTTCCAGCGATATGTGGTCTATGTATGAGCGGTCAATCTGAAACATGATTGATTTGGGGTTTAGGATTTATAGACTTGAGGTTTGAAACATGGGTGATGAAATCCCAAGTCCCAAACCTCAACTCTCAAGATGTATGGTTAGCAGAGCCGGCGTGAGCCATCGCCGATGACTACATCATATACCTTGGGCTCGTGGCCATATTTGGCATTGAATTTCTCCTTGGCGTCGGCAATGAACTTCTTATACAAGTCGTTGCGGACGAGGTTAATGGTGCAACCGCCGAAGCCGCCGCCCATGATGCGCGAGCCTGTCACTTCGTTGGCCTTGGCAATGTCGTTCAGGAAGTCAAGTTCTTCGCAACTAACTTCGTAGTCCTTTGACAGACCTTCGTGAGTTTGATACATCAGTTCACCAACCTTCTCGTAGTCGCCTTCGTTCAGGGCATCGCATACAGCCAGCACGCGGTCTTTCTCGCCCAGTACGAACTTGGCACGCTTGTAGTCCTCTTCACCAACTTCGGCACGCACTTCGTCAAGTTGCTCCCATGTGCAGTCACGCAGGGTCTCAAACTTGCCCTCGGGGTGCTTGGCCTGAATGTGCTTCACTACGTTCTCGCAGGAATTGCGGCGGTCGTTATAGGGCGAGCCAGCCAACTGGTGTTTCACAACAGAGTCAAGCAGTACCAGACGATAGCCATCGGGCTTGAAGGGGAAGTATTCAAACTCGCGGCTGCGGCAGTCAAGACGCATCAGACAGCCAGCCTTGCCGAAGACAGAGGCGAACTGGTCCATGATACCACATTTCACACCGCAGTAGTTATGCTCCGTGGCCTGGCCAGCAAGAACCATGTCCCACTGCGACACCTTGTTGTCGCCAAAGAGGTCGTTCAGACCACAGGCAAAGCAACTCTCCATGGCGGCAGAAGAAGACATGCCGGCGCCAAGAGGCACATCGCCGGCAAAGGCAATGTTGAAGCCTTTCACGGGAACGCCCAGTTTCTGCATCTCCTTGGCAATACCATAGATGTAACGGGCCCATGAAGCCTTAGGTCCTGCAGGGTCATTCAGTTTGAAGTCTACGCGGTCTTTCAAGTCAATGGCGTATGCCATGACTGTGTCTTCCGTACCGTTGATACGCATTTCTGCTGTGATGCCTTTGTCAACGGCACCGGGGAATACGAATCCACCATTATAGTCGGTGTGCTCACCAATCAGATTAATACGTCCAGGCGATGTGTAGACATTTCCTGTTTTACCGTCAAAGTGCTTGATGAAGCGGCTTCTTACAAATTCAATATCAATCATAATACTTAAAGTTTTTATGGTTTATATAAAAGATTAATCTATTTTGATGTCCTTGTTCACGTTCTTGCAGCCGATAACTGCATAGAACAGGATGTAAGCCAGCATAGCGATGACAAGCCAATAACTGTTGATAATGCTGTCGATGGTGCCGCCGCCACTGGCGATAGCCTCCTGTATGAGCGGCATAATGCCACCGCCTACTACCATCGTCATGAAGATGCCGCTGGCAGCCTCGGTGTACTTGCCAAGACCCTCAACAGAAAGGTTGAAAATGCCTCCCCACATGATAGAGGTGCACAGACCGCAGAAGAAGATGATAAAGGCACTGATGGGCACCACAGGCGTGTTAACACCGTTGACCAAGTCAGAAGGGGTCTTCTCGAACTCTTCATAGATCTGTGTCTTGTAAGGCTCAAGCAATGTCGAGTCTTTGCTCTCAATAAACCGGGTGATGGTTGCTTCTGGCACAGCCACATTCTCGTTAGACAGCAGGTCGGTTGTCTTTTCTACTGGGTCGTAGAGGAAGTTGGGAACGGTGACTGTGTTCGTCTTCGGGATAAAGATGGCCAGCAACAGCAGGATGATGGCTACTGATGATACAGTCATAAGTTGTATGCGGGTGGAAATCTTGCCCGACAGAGCACTCGAACCTGCGCGTCCTATCATCATGAACAACCAATAGATGGCTGCAAAGGTACCGCCGAGAGCAGCAATGCCGCCTGTGAACTTCGTAACGTAGAAGTTCAACTCCATGGGAATACCAATCTCAATACCTACATAGAAGAAAATGGCAATGACGCCCAGCAGGCAATGGCGGAAAGCCAACGGACTGCGCTCGTATTTGGGCTGCACTTTTCCAAGCGTAGGCTCGGGAATGCTGACACGGCTGATGATGAGGAATGAGATTGCAAACACGGCAATGCCGATGAACAGCAGGGGAGAAACATCGCCCATCTCAGTGTGCTTAGTCACCTCACCCACCAAAATACCAGCCAGCAGCGGGGTCATGGTGCCAGTGAATGAGTTCAGCGTACCGCCAATCTGAATGAGTTGGTTACCTTTGTTGCCGCCGCCACCCAGCAGGTTCAGCATGGGGTTGACCACGGTGTTGAGCATACATACGCAGAAACCGCAAATGAAAGCACCAAGCAGATAAATCAGCAGGTTCAGACAGACATCAACATTGGCATAGTTGAAAACCTTGATGTCATCGCCGAAGATGCTGGACAGATATTGGAAGACAAGACCCACAATGCCCACGATAAGAGCACTAAGGGCTGTTTTCTTATAACCGTATTTAATCAGCATCTTGCCGGCTGGAATACCCATGAAGAGGTATGCGGCAAAGTTCATGAGGTTGCCCCATGCCTTGGCGAAGGGATATTCATAGCCCCAGATGTTGCCGAAGGGGGCCCCCATGTTTGTTACGAATGAGATCATCGCGAAGATGAAGCACATCGTGATGATGGCAATAAGTCTGCCATTATTCTTTGTCTCTGTCATAGTTTTATTGTTAGTCCTTGATTTTGGAAAATGGGGGCGCGGTTAAACGCCCCCATGGATAGATGATTTGTTGTAATCTGTTTGTAAAGATGATACATCCCAAACCTACTACTTCTCAACCCCGAACTTATAGATGGTCTTCTGCTTGTAGCGCTGACCTGGGTTCAGAACAACTGAGGGGAAGTATGGGCGGTTGGGCGTGTCAGGGAAGTGCTGTGTCTCCAGACATACGGCTGAGCGGCGTGGGAAGGTGGCACCGTTAGCGCCTTTATAGCCTTCCAGATAGTTGCCGGTATACAATTGCATACCCGGTTCGGTGGTGTAGCACTCCAGTGTGCGACCACTCTTGGGGTCTGTCAGTTTGGCGGCAAAACTCAGTTCTCCCTCTTCTTTCTTATTCAACACATAGTTGTGGTCATAGCCATTACCAAACTTGATCTGCTCGTTGTCAGCATCAATCTCCTTGCCGATAGCCTTGGGCTGGCGGAAATCGAACGGTGTGCCTTCCACTTTCAGAATCTCGCCGGTTGGAATGGCGGTGTCGTCAGTAGGCAGATAGAAATCGGCGTTGATTTCGCAAATCAAATCGTCGATGGTGGGTGTCGGGTCGGCAGTGCCAGCCAGTGAGAAGAAGGCATGATGTGTCAAGTTCACGATGGTCTTCTTGTTGGTTGTTGCCAGATACTCCAGAATGAGTTCGTTCTGGTCGGTGAAAGTAAACTCAACGGTCACGTCAAGTTCGCCTGTATAGCCTTCCTCACCGTATGAAGAGATGCGATGCAGGGCCAGAGAGCGCGGGCCCATCTGACGTGCATCCCATACTTTGGCATTGAAGCCTTTCAGACCGCCGTGCAGGTGGTTGGGGCCATTGTTGATGGCTACCTGATACTCCTTGCCGTTCAGTGTGAACATGCCTTTGCAGATACGGTTGCCCCAACGGCCAATGAGCGTAGACAGGTAAGGCTCGTTGCCACTCATGAGTTGTTTGATATTAGCGTGTCCCTGGATGACATTGCCAACGTTGCCGTCTTTGTCTGGAACCATGATGGCGCAGATGGCACCGCCATAGTTAGAGATGGCTACTTCGTAACCTTTACGGTTGCGCAGAATGTAAAGATCGGTCTTTTTTCCGTTGATAGTGGTCTGGAAATCTTCACGTTTCAGACCACAGAGATTCGCATTTTCTGTTGTGTTTGCCATAAGATATGTTTTTAGTTACTTAGTGTATCTTAATCAATCTTGTTGCAAAATAACAAAAAAATACCGACTTGTGCAAACAAATCGGTAAAAAATTGGTGTTAAAAACAACTAAATGCGCGATTTCAAGAAGTCTGCTACGACATAGGTACTTCCTCCGACGAAGATGACATCTTCCGAGGTGGCTCCTTGCAGGGCTGCCTGATAGGCTTCTATGACGGTAGGGTAGCAGGTTCCCTTTAGTCCAAACTGCTCTCCGAATATCTGCAGCGATGTTTCTGGGAATGCTCTTTTCGTAGAGCCTTTAGTATAAAAATAGGTGGCATTCTTTGGAAGCAGTTCCATGACACCATATATATCTTTGTCCTCGACCATGCCAAACACCATGCGCAAATGCTGACACTTCAGGCTTTCCAGTTGCTTGCTCAGATATTTCCATGCGCCAACGTTATGACCCGTGTCGCAAATCACTCTCGGATTCTCCCTGATGGTCTGCCATCTGGCCATCAGTCCAGTCATCTTTGTCACGTTCTTAAAGGCACGGTCCATCTCAGTCTGTATCTTCTTCCTGTTGGTTTCTTCAAGACATTCACAAAGGTAGCCTAAATCAACGAGTTTATGAAGGGCTGCTACAACAGTACGAACATTCTTCGGCTGGAACTCTCCCAGCAGTTCACACTCAAAGTCGCCCAGATGTTTGGCCTTGTAATGCATATAGCCGTCAGGCGTTTGCTCAACCGAGATAATCTCCTGCTCTTCTTCAGCATAAACGATGGGGGCCTTTTGTTCTTGGGCCAGTGCATCAAAAACTGCTTTTGTTTCGGGAGTCGTCTCACCAATGACCACGGGGACGCCGCGTTTGATGATGCCGCCTTTTTCCATTGCAATCTGCTCAAGCGTGCTACCCAGCAATTTGGTGTGGTCCAGCGAGATGTTAGTGATGATTGACAGGGCGGGAGTAATGATATTGGTACTGTCGAGTCTTCCGCCAAGTCCTACCTCTACGATGGCAATGTCTACATTCGAGTCGCTGAAATACTTGAATGCCATGGCGGTTGCGATTTCAAAAAACGAGGGGTTGACTTTTTCAAAAAATTCTTTCCCTTGTTCTACAAAGTCGATGACATACTGTTCTGGTATGGGAGCGCCGTTGACACGAATACGCTCGCTAAAGTCTAAGAGATGTGGTGAAGTGTAGAGCCCCACCTTGTAGCCACATACCTGCAACTGTGCAGCCAGCATGTGGCTGACAGAGCCTTTGCCGTTGGTGCCTGCTATGTGTATAGACCTGAAATTCTCATGAGGATGCCCGTAATGCTCGTCAAGGGCCTTCATGCTCTCAAGTCCTTCCTTGTAGCCTGATGTTCCCTGGCTTTCAAAGTTGGTCGTCTTGTTGAACAGGTAGTCGCAAGTCTCTTTGTAGTTCATTGCCTTTATTGCCGGATGTTAACTGAAATAGTTCTTGAAACGCTGGAAGATGCTTTCCTTTGTCTGGCGGTCGCCTTTGAAGTTGTCGCTGTCTTTGAATGTCTCTATGGCTTTCTTCTCCTCTTTCGACAGGGCCTTGGGAATATAGACGCTAATATTAACTACCAAGTCGCCCTTCCCAGAACCGTAGCCTTGAACGGCAGGAAGGCCTTTTCCGCGCAGGCGCAATGTCTTTCCAGGCTGCGTGCCATTCTCTATCTTCACTTTAAGTGTCGTCCCTTCAATGGTGGGAATGTCAACCTCGCCACCCAATGCTGCGGTGGGGAAGTCAAGCAGCAGGTTGTATATCAAGTCGTTGCCGTCGCGCACAAAGGTATCGTTGTCCTCTTCTTCTATAAACACTTGTATGTCGCCGTTGATGCCACCGCGATGACCGGCATTTCCTTTGCCTGGAACATTGACGACCATACCCTCGGCTACGCCAGCGGGAATCTTTATCTCTACCACTTCTTCGCCTTTCACAACGCCCGTGCCGCCACATTCATGGCATTTGTTCTTAATGACATGGCCTTCTCCGTGACAGGTGGGACAAACACCTTGTGTCTGCATCATTCCGAAGATGCTCTGTGTGGTGTGGGTAATGACGCCAGAACCGTGGCATGTGGGGCAGGTCTCGCTTCCTGTGCCTGCTTCTGCGCCAGTGCCGTGACAGTGTTGGCAAGTGATGTCTTTCCTCACCTTGAACTTTTTTACTACACCCTGATTGACTTCCTGCAGAGAGAGGCGTACTTTCAAGCGCAGGTCGCTTCCGCGGTGCTGTTGTGGGCGCCCGGCCCTGCCGCTGAAACCACCGAATCCCCGGCCTCCGAATATGTCGCCGAACATGGAGAAAATATCGTCCATGTTCATTGAAGCACCACCGAAACCGTCAAAGCCACCGTCACCCATAGGACCTGCAAAGCCAAACTGGTCGTATTGCTGGCGTTTCTGCGGGTCGTGAAGCACGTTGTAGGCTTCGGCTGCTTCCTTGAATTTCTCTTCTGCCTGTTTGTCGCCGGGATTCCTGTCAGGGTGATATTTGATGGCAATCTGCCGATATGCCTTCTTTATTTCATCTTCCGTAGCCGTCTTGCTGACGCCCAGCACCTCATAGTAGTCTCTTTTCTGTGCCATTCTATTGTCCTACTGCTACCTTTGCGTAGCGGATAACTTTATCGTTAAGTTTATAGCCAGTGGCCATGCAGTCAATAACCTTTCCTTTCTTGTCGTCGCCCATGCCTGGCACCAATGCTACGGCTTCATGCAGGTTGGTGTCGAAGTCTGCGTCAGTCGTCTCAATCTTGCTGACGCCTTGTGCCTCAAGCACCTTCATCAGTTTCTGGTAGATGAGTTGCATTCCCTCACGCAGTATCTGAGGGTCGTCGGTTTTCTCGCCATTGACGATGGCGCGCTCCATGTCGTCGATGACAGGGAGCAGGGCTGTGATGGTTTTCTCGCCTCCGTTCAGAATCAGTTCAGCACGTTCTTTGAGGGTGCGTTTGCGATAATTGTCGAATTCTGCCACCTGGCGCAGGTACTTGTCTTTCAAGTCGGCAATCTGCTGCATGGCGTCATCCTCCGGCTCAACATCTTCAGCCACCTCTACATCATCGGCAGATGTGGCAGTTTCTTCTGCCACATCGTCAGTCGTTTCGTCAACTGTCACATCGTCAGTCTTTACTTCTTCTTCTGTATTGATGTTCTTTTCTTCCATAATCATAAGGTTTTACTAAATCATCACGAGCAAAAAGTGTGCCAAGAGCATCGCCTATGCATACATTCGTGCTTTTTGCTCCTTTATCTGCTCATCATAGATGTAGTCGTCGTACTGCATCAATTTGTCAATCGTGCCGCGTGGGGTGAGTTCGATAATGCGGTTGGCCACGGTTTGAATGAACTCGTGATCGTGCGAGGCAAAGATGATGTTGCCCTTAAACTGTACCAGATTGTTGTTGAAGGCCTGGATGCTTTCCAAATCTAGGTGGTTGGTGGGCGTGTCGAGAATGAGGCAGTTAGCGTTCTTCAGTTGCATTCGGGCTATCATGCAGCGCATCTTTTCACCACCGGAGAGCACGTTGACCTTCTTCAGTACATCCTCTTCCTTGAATAGCATGCGGCCGAGGAATGATTTCATCATCACTTCATTTCCCTTCCCAAACTGCGAAAGCCAGTCCACCAGATTCAGTTCGCTTTGGAAAAACTCGGTATTGTCAAGGGGCAGGTATGCCGTAGTGATGGTGACGCCCCATTTGTAGGTACCGGCATCAGGCTCGCGGTTGCCGTTGATAATCTCGAAGAGTGCAGTCATCGCCTTGGGGTTGTGAGAAAGAAACACCGTTTTCTGTCCTTTCTCAATCGTGAAGTTCACATTGTCAAACAGCACGGTTCCGTCAGCATCAACAGCCTTCAGACCTTCTACCTCAAGGATCTGTGTTCCGGGCTCACGCTCCATCTGGAAAATGATGCCGGGATACTTGCGCGTTGATGGTGTAATCTCCTCAACATTAAGTTTTTCAAGCATTTTCTTTCGAGAAGTCGTTTGCTTTGATTTGGCAACGTTTGCCGAGAAGCGGCGAATGAATTCTTCTAGTTGTTTGCGCTTCTCTTCGGCTTTGAGTTTCTGGTTCTGTGCCTGACGAAGGGCCAGTTGCGATGATTCATACCAGAACGAATAGTTGCCGGAGAAAAGGGTCACCTTGCCGAAGTCGATGTCAACGGTCTGTGTGGAAACGGCATCGAGAAAATGACGGTCGTGTGACACAACGAGCACGCATTGTTCCAGACTGCTCAGATATTCTTCCAGCCATTGCACCGTGTCAAGGTCGAGGTCGTTGGTAGGCTCGTCGAGCAACAGGTTGTCGGGATGCCCGAATAAGGCCTTGGCCAGCATGACGCGCACCTTCTCGTTGTTGCTGATATCTGCCATCTGTGAATAGTGCACCTCTTCTTTGATGCCTAGGTTTTGCAGCAGTTGTGCGGCTTCGCTTTCGGCTTCCCAGCCGTTCATCTCGGCAAAGGCCATCTCCAGTTCTGCGGCTTTCACGCCGTCGTCCTCGGTCATCTCTTCTTTTGCGTACAGAGCCTCGCGCTCCTTCATGTTCTTCCATAGGGGCTGGTGACCCATGAGCACGGTGTCCATTACCGAGTAGCCGTCATACTTGAAGTGGTCTTGCTCCAAAACGCTCATACGTTCGCCTGGCAGCATCTCTATAGTGCCCTTGTTTGGTTCCAGTTCGCCGCTGATAGCCCTCAGCAGCGTTGACTTTCCTGCACCGTTGGCACCAATGATGCCATAGATATTGCCACTTGTGAATTTAAGGTTTACATCCTTGTATAGAACCTTTTTACCAAATTGAATTGCCAGATTTGTTACGGTTATCATCTTGTTATTATACCTATTTATTTAATTTGGGTGCAAAGGTACAAAAAAAAGTGAAGAGCGAAGAGCGAAAAGTAAAAAAAATGCTACTGCTCCGCCTATTTTCCAATATAATTGATTAATTTTGCAGCGCGAATGAAGGTTTATGTCAATGATCATATCAATCTGCTTGATTTGCAAAATGCATTATTGTCTGTGAGTGCCCAACGGCGCGAACAGGTGTTGCGCTTTAAGCATGAAATGGGGCAGAGGCTGTCATTGGCTGCCTATCTGCTGCTGAAGCAGGCTCTGCATGAGCAGGAGGGCATCAGCGAGAATCCTGTGTTCGGTTACGAAGAGCATGGGAAACCCTTTATCCTTGGCCATCCCGAACTGTATTTCAGCCTGAGCCATTGCAAGGAGGCGGCCGTCTGTGTGCTGAGCCGCCGGCCTGTGGGTATTGATGTAGAGAGTCTGGGCCGTTATCGTGATAGTGTGGCTCGCTATGCCATGAATGTTGACGAATTGGAACAAATTAGTCGGGCCGACGACCGTGAGGCCGCGTTCGTGCGTCTATGGACCATGAAGGAGAGCTATTTGAAAATGACAGGTGAGGGCATTAACGATCGGATGAAAGATGTGTTGGTTGGTGTTCCTCAAGGCATTTTCAATACTGTGGAGCGATTGGAGAAAAACTATATTTATACTGTTTGTGAACAATGAGAATGAATGCAGGATATAATCGTGAGGGAGAGTATGACCACTTTACGGTGAATGAGCCGATGCCGTTGCTTGAATGGCTATTGGCCAATGTACCCCAAAGCCGTAATAAAATCAAGGCTACCCTGCAGGGGCGCGGTATCAAGGTTGATGGCAAAACAGTCAGTCAGTTTGATTTCCCGCTTGAGCGGGGCATGAAAGTGGCGGTGAGCAAGACGAAACGCAATCAGGCAGCCTTCAAGAGCCGCTATGTGAAGATTGTGTATGAAGACCGCTGGCTTATTGTAGTAGAGAAAAACATCGGCATCCTGTCGATGGCAGCAGGACATTCATCGCTCAATGTGAAGAGTGTGCTTGACGACTATTTCAAGAAGAGCCGCCAGAAGTGTACCGCCCATGTGGTGCATCGACTTGACCGTGACACCAGCGGGCTGATGGTCTATGCCAAGGATATGGAGACGGAGCAGATCCTGGAACACAACTGGCATCAGATTGTCTATGACCGCCGCTATGTGGCTGTGGTCAGCGGCGAGATGGAGCAGGACGAAGGTACCATTCAGAACTGGCTGAAGGACAACAAGGCCTATGTCACCTATTCGTCGCCTGTGGATAATGGTGGCAAACTGGCCATCACCCATTTTCATGTCCTTGACCGCACCACAGAGCATTCTTTAGTGGAGTATAAGTTGGAGACAGGCCGCAAGAACCAGATTCGCGTTCATTCTGCCGATATGGGCCATCCTGTTTGCGGCGACACGAAATATGGCAACGGCGACGATCCCATCCACCGTCTATGCCTCCATGCCTGGCTGCTGTGCTTCACGCATCCTGTCACGGGCGAGCCTATGGAGTTTGAAACGCCAGTCCCCATTGCCTTCCGACAATTATTCAAGTAATGGACAACTGGCTGTTTTATGTCATTGCGCTGCTGATAGTAGCCGTAGCCGTCTATGCTGTTAAGAAAGTGGCGGGCTGCCTGCTGAAGACCATGGTCTTCCTCGTGATGCTGGTGGCATTGTCAGCAGGCTACTATTATTTCATCATGCATCCTTAGCATTGGCAGTTTAGGTCTTCTTGGCGGTCTCGGCATCGAAATGCTTGTCAAACTGCTGACGCAACAAACGGACATCTGCAATAATACTGCGCAGTTCCTTCAGTTTCTCTTCGTTGGGCGAGCCAGGAATCCACAGGCGTATATAGCCGTGTTCTGAATATTTCTGGCTCATGTGCTCCTTGAACCGTAGCCACTGCTGCTCCTTGTCCAGTTCCGGATAGTTGGCCAGGCCGTATTGTACGGTGCGCAGGAACACAACATCGGGCACAATGTCACGGTCGGCCTCGGCCACAATCTTGCCATAAAGACTGCGCGGAGCCCTTGATGCCGATGCCCGATGGTCTTCCACCGCTTCTTTCATGATGCCGATTTGTTCCACCGTGAACCAGCGTTTCAGCCTGGCATCGCCAGCCAGAATCTTTCCGCCGGTAATGTGGTGTATGGCTCTTGGCCCCGACATGCCTAGGTCGTGATAGGCTGCAATGGCATAGACCATGTTGATGTCGGCACCCGTTCGCTGTGCCAGATCGAGTGAGCGACGTATGACGCGTGTCACATGTTCCATGTTGTGAGCCCTGTCGAAATTGGCATATTGTGGCAGAATCTGTGTCTCTATGAATTCTACTAAGTCAAGGCTTGCGGTACGGTTGAGCATATTTTTAGGTTTTAGGTTTGCAAATGTACAAGATTTTATTTACTTTTGCAAGCGTTTCAAGAAAAAAAAGAGAATGGAAGTAAAGAAAGACTCATTGAAGGCATGGGTGCTGGCTGCGCGTCCCAAGACGCTGACAGGTGCTGCTGTGCCGGTGATGATAGGATTGTCGTTGGCTTGGTGTGATGCAAAAACGTATGAAGGTCAGCCCTTTTGCTGGTGGGCAGCCGTGTTGTGCCTGCTGTTTGCCTTTGTCATGCAGATTGATGCCAACCTCATCAATGATTTCATAGACTATGCCAAGGGCACAGACGACCGTGAGACGCGTCTCGGTCCAGAGCGGGCTTGTGCACAAGGGTGGGTGAGCATTGATCGCATGAAGCACGCCATCGCTATTGTTACCTGTCTGGCATGTGTCATTGGACTGCCGCTGGCTTGGCAGGGCGGACTTGAAATGATCCTCGTCGGTCTTCTGTGTGTGGTGTTTTGCTTTCTCTATACCACTCACCTGTCATATATGGGCCTGGGCGATGTGCTGGTATTGGTGTTCTTCGGACTGGTACCCGTGTGTGCTACCTATTATGTACAATTACATACGGTCAGCCTCGAGGTGCTGGTGGCGTCGCTGGCTTGTGGCTTGGTTATTGATGCTCTGTTGTTGGTCAATAATTTCCGTGATCGCGACACAGACCGTGCAGCAGGCAAGAACACACTGGTGGTGCGCATAGGTGAGCGGGCCACAATGGTGGCTTATGTCGGAGTGGGCGTCGTGGCCTGCCTGTCGGGCGTCGTATTTGCATTGAATGGCCGTTGGTGGGCTTTCGGGCTCCCGTTTGTATATCTTGTGTTCCACATGCTTACCTTCTTGAAAATGAGGCGCATTTGGAAGGGGAAGGCGTTGAATCGCTGTCTGGGTGAGACGGCCAGAAATATCTTTATCTATGGGCTCATGCTGTCGCTGGGCATTTTGCTCACCTCTCACCCCTAACCCCTCACCTCTTTCAATATTTTTTCTGAATTTTTCTGACAGAACATTCGCGTATGTCAGATTTTTATTTTACCTTTGCACATTATTACCAAACTAATTAGAAACTAACAAAACCCTAAAATGAATATGAGAAAGATCATGCTTTCAATGTTGCTGGCTGTATGCCTTGGTGCATTGGCTGGGAATCCCTACAAGAAGTACACAAACAATTTGCCCTTCAGCATGCAGGCGGTCAGCGCACCAGCCATACCAAAGACACAGGTGGTGCTGAGCGATTTTGGCGCTGATGCCACTGGCAGCACGCTGTGCACGGAGGCTTTTGCCAAGGCTGTGGATGCTTTAGCGCAGAAAGGCGGCGGGCATCTGGTAGTGCCTCGTGGCGTATGGCTTACAGGCCCTATCGTGCTGAAAAGCAATATTGACCTTCATTTGGAGAAAGGTGCTGTGGTGCTGTTTGCTGCCGACGAGAGTCTTTATCCGCTCATCGACACCTCGTTTGAAGGTCTTAACACCCGCCGCTGCCAGTCGCCCGTTAGTGCCCGCGGTGCCGTGAACATCAGTATTACGGGCGAGGGTGTCATCGACGGAAACGGGCAATATTGGCGTCCTGTGA
>Ga0247609_10005037_pt1 | contig 13057 bp, 12 predicted proteins | sample 172DNAGHGlowgp2_FD_193487 | JGI IMG/M metagenome (GOLD analysis project Ga0247609, IMG submission 193487) | Sheep rumen microbial communities from Palmerston North, Manawatu-Wanganui, New Zealand - 1728 DNA GHGlow gp2 | ecosystem: Host-associated > Mammals > Digestive system > Stomach > Rumen ...
TAAAGAAATCACTCCCGAAAAATTAGTCGAACTGGCACTTTCAATGAAAGCACGTGACAATATCGGTATCGCTTTTACTTACAACGAGCCTTTAATCGGTTATGAATTTGTTCGCGATACCGCCAAACTTTCTAAAGAAGCTGGTCTTTTGAATGTTCTGGTTACAAACGGTACGGCAGAAATACCTGTTTTACGCGAGCTTGAGCCTTACATCGATGCCATGAATGTCGATCTTAAGGGCTTTACGGCGGACTATTACAACAAAACCCTCGGCGGAGATTTTGAAATGACAAAACGCTTCATCGAAGAAGCCGTAAAGTTCTGTCATGTAGAACTTACAACACTGATTGTTCCGGGTGAAAATGATACAGAAGAAGAGATGCATGAAATCAGTTCGTGGATTCGTTCGCTAAAAGACTCCGATGGCAACGAAATCGGCAAAAGCATTCCTTTACACATCTCACGCTTCTTCCCTCGTTTTCACATGCGTGACAAAACGCCCACGGATGTTACACTTGTGTACCGACTGGCCGATGTAGCAAGAGAATATCTTGATTATGTTTATACGGGAAACTGCTAAAAAACCCTTACAGATTATTCTGCAAGGGTTTTTCTATCTTGTTTTATGCTTAAAAAGCAATATTATTATCCATAAGTATTTTTCTTAAATATTCGTTTTCTTTTTTAGCAGCCTCTGCGCGTTCATGTTCTTCATCCGCGCGCTTTCTTTCTTTTTCGGTGTTGGCCTTTTCCATCTGAATTCCTTTCTGAATTCCTTTCTGAATTCCGCGGCCTTCTATTTTATCGTATACTTCACACATACTTATTTTTCCTTTCTTGTCTCGTTCCTTATTCAATGCTTCCATTACCTTGGGATATCTGTTATCTCCTACCATGATTTCCAGCATTTTTAATACTTCGTCCACATGTTCTATAGGATCATCTGCAGGAACATAATCTTCGTTTTTTCTCTTTTGTACAAAGAAATCAGCGATAATTTTAAAATCACTTTGAAACAAATCAATCTGTTTCTGATTTAGAAAGGCTACTTCAATAACATTGATTTTATAATCACTTACATATTCCTTAATATCTTCAGGTATTTCAAGAACCTCATATAAAGATTTCCCTGCTGACCAGTGTTTAGTCCCGAAATACAAAACCAATGTGATTACGGGATAAGGTTTGGGTTTCTTTTTATCACTGCCGTGTTCATTGCCCTTTATCAACTGATTTCTGTAAATGCTTCCATCATAGGAAATTACTCTTAAAGGCATGTATGCATCTTCATAATTCTGATGTTCTATACCTAAGAATGCTATTCGAATTTCCTTCCCTTTATAGAACTTTGATACATCCCTTTCCTGTTCGTGCAGTTTGCCGTCAACTTTATACTGACTTCTGTCCTTGGAATTTTCCAGTTGTTCTTCCCTGATTACCCGCTTTCCCCCATATAGAAAAACGTTCATTATATCGGCGAAAACATCGTTGTAATCGGCAAGAATCTTTTCATTTGAGTCTAACCCCATGTTACGTCCTTTCCGCAGGAAACATTTCCTGCTTCTTTTTTTTGTTTTTACGCAGGAATTTTTCCAGGAAAGTTGCTTTGCAACTCCATTGTCGGGAATCCGACGAAAAGATGTCCTGAATTTGATTGTATCGTAACATCCAAAATTACTTAAATCAATATAAATACCCTAAAAAAACAAAGTTTGTGAAATATCACGAAAACCCGGAAAAACAGACCTTTGAAAACCCTTTCAAATGCCCTGTTTATAAGTGTTTTTTACTTGTCAAAAGATAATGAAAAAAAGTCAGAATTGCATTTTTTTGAATATTATAGTTTTATGTCAGATTATATAAAACTATCGGGATTTATATTGAATTATATATATTTAATCGATATTATATTGAAGTACACTAAAAAGGAAAAGAAAAAACATGAGACTCAAAAACGTACCCGGTTCAAAAGAATATATAGCCGCTAGCAATTTTGTAATACATGACGAAACCGAAAGAAAAGGAAAGGTCAGAGAGTACTTTTCAAACAATAAACCCATCCAAATTGAAATCGGAATGGGCAAGGGGCAGTTTATCTACGAGATGGCAAAGCAGAACCCCGACATTAATTTCGTCGGTATCGAAAAATACTCCTCGGTTCTTTTACGAGCTATTCAGAAAATGGAAGAAGAACCGCTCCCCAATCTAATCTTCATCAGAATGGATGCGGAAGATATAACGGACGTGTTCGATGCGGGCGAAGTCGACAAAATTTATCTTAATTTCTCGGACCCCTGGCCCAAGGACAGACATGCTAAAAGAAGGCTCGAGAGTCGCCAGTTCCTCGAGAGATACAAAACCATCCTAAAAGATGCAGGTTTTATCGAATTTAAAACCGACAACAACGACCTTTTCGATTTTGCACTCGAAGAAGTCGAAGCTGCCGGCTGGAAAATGATTGCATTCACAAGGGACCTTCATCACGATGAAAAGTTAAATGAAGGCAATATTATGACCGAATATGAAGCGAAGTTTTCGGCCATGGGAAATCCCATTAACAAATATATTATTCAGAAACCTTAACAATAACATTGCCGGGCGCATGAATGCACCCGGCATAAATTTTATTTTGTCTTAAAAATCATAGTCAGATTGTCCGTCATCTGAATGGTCAGAATATCGCCGTCAATAGTCGCTGTACTCATCGAAACAGCATGCGGACCGTTTGCATTATCCCAGTAAAGCTCATAAACATCGCCGTTTTTTACGATATGTCCCGTATGGTCTTTGCCGCTCATGGAAAACGTAAAGGTATTTCCGTCCGAAGTAAATTCCGGTATCTTGATTCCGCTCACCTTATCCCATACACCCCAGAATCCGGTGAAGCTTGTGGTTGTATTGTTAAGAGTTGACGAAACCACTTTCCATCTTGCGGTAATCGGATCTCCGCCTGCATTATAACCACAGGCACAAAGATTTATTGCAACAAAAACCGCAAGAAAAACACTCAATATCTTTTTCGTAATTTTCATATTCTTTCTCTTTTTTATCTTATATTATTAACCACTCCGACGGAGATGTACTTTTCGACCACGGCCTTAAAATCCGTGCCTTCCTCGGCATCTTCATTGTAAATTCCGTCGACCATGTAGACCCTGGTGCCGTCTTCTTTTTCTTCAAGCATTTTGTATCGGTCGTGATAAAAAGAATCCGAGGACGTTCCGACATTTCTGCGGATTCCCTTGCAGTCCCCGACTTTTCCGCTCGGGAAATTGATGTTTAAAATCTGATGTCTGTCCCGCTTTACATCAATGTATTCTTCAAGAAGTTCCTTTATGTATGCGTCGGTAACATCATGGCATTTGTGGGCATCTTCCGATAAAGCAATCGATATATATCCCTGAAACGCCGCTTCGAATGCTGCTCCGCATGTTGCAGAGTACTGAATATCCGTGGCTACATTGTATCCGTAGTTTATTCCCGAGAGCACAACGTCCGGTTTATACGGCATTACGCTTAAACTGCCGACTCTGACGCAGTCCGCCGGAGTTCCGCTGCAGGCAAAAGCCTTTACTCCTTCAACGGGAAAATCATGCGCCTTAATCTCAACCGGCTCTCTTAAAGTGATGCTCTGTGAAGCCGCACTTCGCTGGTGCGCGGGAGCAATCACCCAGACTTCGCCAAACTCTTTGGCAACTTCCGCGAGCCTTATTATTCCGCCTGCTTCTATTCCGTCATCATTTGTTATCAGTATTTTTCTCATATTAATTTCCTATTTTCTCTTTTACGTCGATTATTTTTTCTTTTACGTTGTCTTTGACATCCGTTATCTTTTCTGCGACATTATCCTTTACATCGGTTATCTTTTCTGCAACATTATCCTTTACATCCGTTATTTTTCCCGCAATTTCGTTTATAAAAGGTATAACCGGTTTATTTTTCTCCTCTATTATTTCAACCGCAGCTTTTCCCGTAAGCGCAGCCATCGGAAGTCCACCCGGGTATCTAAGCCAGTGGCCTGCCAAAAATACATTCTCCACCCCTCTGACCTCGGCCGAAATATTGGCTTTCCGGCTGACCGCAGTTGTGATAAAACGCATGTAGGAACCGTTCGTGTCATTGTTCCTCGAAGCATAAGTATACGGAGTCCAGGTATCGAGAATTTCCATTTTACCGTCATACTGAGGGTACTTTTTCACTATCTCTGCCATGATTGCATTCGCTATATTGTTCTTGGCCTGATAGTATCTTTTCACGTCGGATTTGTAGAGTTTCTTCCAGAACTTAAAATCCTTCTCATACTGAATGACCATCACCTGAACGACGGTCTTGCCTTCGGGTGCAATATAATCTCCGTATTCGCGGTAGTTTTTAAGATAAATTCTGTCGATTTCCTGCATTCCGACTTCTATCGGATTGCAGGCAAATCCCAGGGAATCGCCTATCTCATAAAAGAGACCGTCCACCGAAAAAGCAACGTGAAAAGCCGAATACATCGGAAATTCTTTTCTGTGATCTTTTATGTATTTGAAAATTCTCGGCTTGTGGCCTTTCTTTCTGATTAACTTCGAGAAAACATATTTTATGTCGCAGGCACAGATAATATAATCCGCCGTCACTTCCTCTCCGTTTTCGAAGATGATTTTTCCGGCCGTCTTGGTTTTTATCTTGACCTTTTTTTCTATCTTCGGCAGTTTCTTTTTCTTTAAGACAATCTGCTTTGCCGCCATATTCGGCTCGATTCTGCCGCCTTCTTTTATGTATGTTTTTATCAGACTGTCAGCGATTTTTATCGAACCGCCGTCTACGATGTCCGCATTACCGCTCGCAAAAAAGCTGTATACGACGATAAGCCAGTAGGACTCGTATTCCTTGGCAGAAAAGTCTAAAAGAAGGTTGCGAATCGCCTCGCTCTTAAATCTCTCGGCCCACTGCTCGATATTAAGTCCCATATAAAGCACCGCGCGGCGCGCAAACTCAAAATGCGAGAGCACTGTCTCGGCCTCGTTCACCGTTCTGGCTATTTTCATGATATGCGAAAGATTGGCGGTGATATCGCTTGCCACATTTACGCAGTCTATGAATAAATTGATCTCAGTCGCATCTTCGGGTGAGATCTCAAGCATTTCACGGCGCGTCTTCTCGGTATCTCTCCACAAAGTTACCGTCACGCCGTTCGTTTCGGAAGATATTAAATAAGGCCTCTCGACGATTTTTGTTTTCTCGTCGATTACACCAAGATCCTTCCATAAAAGATTTGTCGGAGTTCCTTCTGCCGTTCCGGTCAGCCAGTGCAGACAGTTGTCTATCGCATATCCGTTTCGATACCATCCGCTTAAACTGCCGCCGAGGACGGAATTTTTCTCATATATGGTTGTATCGTATCCGAGGCGTTCGGCATAAATTCCCGCAGAAAGTCCTGCCACACCGCCACCGATTATCGCAATTTTTTTACTCATTTTTATCGTAATGCATTCCCTAAGGGAATGGTCAATAATTATTTTACAAATCTGTCCGGCTCGTTTACATGTGCGCCTCTGCCGTTTACCGATTCAAACATAAAATCGATGAGACTTTTAAAATACGGTATAAAAGACCCGTCATCGATCATCTTTTTAATCTCTTCGCGCCCTGCCCATTTTACGGCCTTGACTTCCGTTTCCTGGAGGGTCAGTTCATCCAAATCGATATCTTCTAAAAGAAAAAAGTAATCATCGAAGCCGTGAACAAAATTGATTGTAAAATGAGGTCTTTCATTCGAAAAATCCCTCTTTATTCCAAGTTCTTCGAAGAGTTCTCTCGCCGCAGCATCTTCAGAAGTCTCGCCCGCCTCGATATGACCGCCTATGCTTAAGTCCCAAAGCCCGGGCCATGTCGTCTTAAAAGGCTGCCTCTGCTGGATAAGCATCTTTCCCTCGGAATTGAAAATGCAGACATGCATTACGCAGGTGTAGGCGTCTTCTTTAAATTCCGCGCCGCGCTCCATTATTTCTCCGGTCTTTTGTCTGTGAATATCGTAAATGTCCCAAAGTTCCATATCTTTTTCCTTTTATGCTTTTTTTGGTACTTTTTTCATCATCGGATATATTGCAATCACTACTATTACAACTCCTAAAAAACACACAGCAACACCTGTTAAAATCATGGTTTTGACACCGAATGTGTCAAGGAGTCTTCCGCAGATTAAATTGCTGAAAACGCCGCCTAACGTAATCGCAGAGTTGATGAATGCCTGGCCTTTTACCTTGTCGTTTTCCGCCATGACATTATCCGCAAAATACGCCGCCACGGGAATAAACACGGCATATGCAAACATCTGGAATGACTGGCTTACATACATTCCGATCATCGATGTCGCAAAGATTAAAATCGCCGTTTTGATAAAGAAAGATACCGCGGAAAAAACAAGCAAATGTCTTTCGCTTATCTTTTTTAACACATATCCGATGAGAGCCATGACGGGAAGTTCGAGAATGGCCTGTAAAAATGTGGCATATCCGAGCTGTGTCTCGTTTCCGCCCAGATTTCTTATGATCTGAATCATAAAATCGTTTATCATATTGTGTGCAAAGTAACAGCACGCGGTTCCGATTAAAAATACGATAAAGAACGGATATTTTTTGATAAAAGATATTAATCCGCCGCTACCTTTCTCTTCTTTTATGATTTCTGCTTTCTGTAAAGCCTCTTCGGTTTTCGGCTTTTTAAAAAAGAAAACATGCAGAACCATAATCGTCATTGCGACAACCGTGACGTAAAGAATCACATTCGTACCGAAATTCTCGACAGCTTTGCCAAGGAAAAAACTTGTTACCGCAAAACCCGCGGAGCCGAGTCCCCTTGCAAGGCCGAAATTAATGTTGCAGCCTGCCTTCGCATACTCGAAATTCATTGCTATCATCATCGGCATATACACAAACTGAACCGTGTACATCAAGACGAAAACGACAAAAATAGGCACTTTTTCGGTATTCACAAATATTAAAAAAATCGAGCCGAGCAAAAGGAAAAGTGATGAAAACATTACCGTCAGACGGTTTGTAAGAAATTTACCCCTATCGATTATTCCCGCCACCAGAGGCTGGCCTATTACCGAGAGAATATTTGATAACGCCAGCGCCAGACCGACCTGCGTATTGTTAAATCCTTTGTCTAAAAGAAAAACCGCCGCATAAGCATGAATCGTACAAAATGCGACAAAATAAAGCACATTTATGAGCGTGTATCTTAATGTCCAGAGTTTCAGATTTTTCATTAATATTTCTTTCTTTTATATTAAAAAATGACCTTAGCGTAATAAGGTCATTTTAATATCCATGGGACTTTTTTTCAACCAAAAACCGTATTGTATTATGTCTCTTCGGTTTCGGGCCACTTCGAATAAAGTACTTTCAGTAGAATCGGCGTAAGCACCGACGAAGTGATAATTAAAAGGATAACCGATGTGAAGTAAACGGGATCAAGAAGTCCGATATTCATACCCTTTTGCGATACAATCAGGGCAACTTCGCCTCTGGTCATCATTCCGACACCGATTTTTAGTGCATGCTTCATCGGTGTTCTGCAAATCTTTGCAAACAGTCCGCAGCCTATAATCTTTGAAAGAAGAGCTACCGCCACGAAACAAAGCGAGAAAAGAAGGATTTCTCCGTTAATATTTTTAATATTTGTCTTTAATCCGATACTTGCGAAGAAAATCGGTCCGAACAGCACATACGAATTGATATCCATTCTTCTTGCGATAAATTCGGAATCGTGAATATTACAGAGGATGATACCTGCAAGGTAAGCGCCCGTAATATCGGCTATTCCGAAGTATTTCTCGGCAGAGTACGCCATGATAAGGCAGAATGCAAGACCCGCTATCGTGATTCGGCGCGAATGCGGATATCTCTGGTCGATTTTCTTGAATATTCTGTAAGCGAAAAATCCGCCGACAATCGAAATACAAGTGAAAAGAACCGTGTTGCAGACAACGGTTACGGGCTTTGCCGCAGAATCGTAAAATCCGATTACTACGGTTAAAACTATCATACCGATTACATCGTCGATAATCGCCGCATTTAAAATCGTGGTTCCGATTTTTCCTTTAAGATACCCCATTTCGCGAAGCGACTCGACCGTAATGCTCACGCTCGTCGCAGTCATAATCGTTCCGATAAACAGTGCCCTGAAAAACTCTTCGCTTCCAACCTTGTCAAATCCGTAAAAGCACATATAAAGCAGTGTTCCGCCCACAAGAGGAACAAACACTCCGGAACATGCGATACCGAATGCCATGGGACCTGTTTTTACGAGGTCTTTTAAATTTGTTTCAAGTCCTGCTGAGAACATCAAGAGAATTACGCCGATTTCCGCCATCTGCAGGATAAAATCATTGGTCTGGACCCATCCTAAAACACAGGGACCGATTAAAAGACCGGCAATTATTTCCCCGACAACCTGCGGCGCCTTGCATTTTCTGGCAATAAGTCCGAAAAGCTTGGCCACGATGATGATTATCGCAAGATCCTTAAATATACTGTATGCTTCCATCTCTTCCTAACAAAGATTTATAAAAACCTTCCAAAATTCGAAACCAAATCTAACGTTTCATATAATGCGCCTTTTATTTTGATTATTCAAGTCTTTTATGAAAAACCTTTCTTTTTTCTTAAAAATACGATTGACTCGTCCCTTGGGACCGAGTTTATACTCGGCTTAACAAAGGTATTTAAGCTCATAAAAGAAACAATTACGGGTAAAAATATGGCAAATCTTCTTTTACTTATAAAACGAAATAAAATATGGGTTGCTCTGGGAATACTTATGACGATTCTTTCAAATCTGTCACAGATGACCTTCGTATATTTAATCGGAAAACTGGTCAACCATATTGAGAGCCACTCTTCGATTAAGCTTTCTTTTATACTGCTTATCGCTCTCCTTATGGCAACAAACGCATTTACGCTTCTTTTAAAGCAGTACATAGGAAGGCTTTCGACCGAAAAAATGGCTCACTCCCTTCGCATGGGCTATGCCAAAAGGCTGATTAAAAAAACCGTAAAAGAAAAAACAAGCGCTTCCCTGGCTATGTCTGTGGCACAAAATGAACTCGCCCAGGCTAACAATTATCTTTCAAATACTCTTTTTGACATTGCGGGAATGCTTATTATGGCTCTGCTTGTAACTGCTTATCTTCTTTTACAAAACGTACTTTTAACACTGGCAATTTTAATTCCGACTCTTCTTATATTAATTTACGTCAGTTTTTCAAGCAGGCGTCTTTCTGCAATCGTCTCGCTCGCCCAGAACGAAAAAAACAAAATGAATAAAGTCGCATATTCTCTCATTCACGCCTTCCCTTGCGTAAAAATCTTCGGCGGTGAAAAGCTTTGCCTTAATGCATATAACGAAAGTTTCGATGTTTGGAAAAAACAGTGGGAGAAAATGGGCCGCCTTTCTGCTTTATACAATACTCTCTCGGGTGTGTTATCTAGAATTCCGCTGCTTCTTTTATTATTGATCGGAGGCTTTATGGTTATTCGAGGCGACATTTTGATGGGTACACTCATTGTCTTTGTAATAATGCAGGGTAGCCTTTCGGAGTCAATCATGAACCTGCCTAACTGGATTGCCAATTTTAAGGTATTTACGACCAACCTTTCACGTATCGATATTGAATAAACGGAGAAAAATATGATTGAACTTAAAAATGTTTCATTTAATTACGAAAATGCATCCATATTTGAAAACCTTTCCATTTTTGTCGCCGAAGGCGAGAAAATCGGCATCGTCGGAGAAAGCGGATGCGGAAAAAGCACGCTTCTTAAACTGATGGCAGGACTTTACGTTCCTTCTTCGGGCGAAATAATTGTCGATGGCGTACGTGCTCCGGAGGAGATCATAAAAAAAGTATCTGTTGTAATGCAGTCTCCCATGCTCCTGCCTCTTTCAATTCTCGAAAACATCACTATGGGACATGAATATGAGGATTCTAAAATAGAAAAAATCATCGAATCGGCTAACCTTAAAAAATGGATTGATTCTTTGCCCGAAGGGCTTAATACCTATATCGGAGACAGCGCAGACGAGCTTTCCGGCGGACAGGCTCAGCGTATAGCCATCGCAAGAGCTATGTTTAAGGATTCAAAAAACCTTTTACTCGACGAGCCGACCTCCGCGCTTGACGGTGAAAACGCCGCATCGGTACTCGAAGCCATCAATCACTTTACCGAAGGCAAAACTGTGGTTCATGTGACTCACAGAAAGAAACACCTCGAAGGCTACGACCGTATTTTCCTTATGGAAAACGGTCAATTAACGGAAATCTAGAACAGATATAAGGAAAAAACATGAACAAAACAGTTTGGAAAATTTTAAAAGATATTGGAATGTTGAGATTCTTTATTCTCATTCTTTTACTGCGCCTTCCTTTCGATTTTTTAAACGGCGTGATTTCCGCCAATATGCTCGAATCTTTTATACGCTTAACCGAAAAAGGACAAAGCGAAAATCTCTTAAAGACCTTTGGTACTTTCCTTCTGTTTACCGTTCTTCTGTTTGGATATAATGTCACAATCTGGGCCGCAGTCTCCGTAAAAGCGGATATGCTTTTCCAAAAAAGGCTTAGAAACAGGCTTCTTAATCACATTTTATCCCGTAACGGCGAGGAAATGGCAGCGTACTCCGCAGGCGATCTGATTACGAGACTAAACAACGATGTCGACCGCGTAAATGATTATCTGACGACTCCGGTAAACTTTATGCATACCGCAATCGCATCTTTTAATATTTTATTCTCATCCGTGATTCTGCTTATATTAAACCCTTCTCTTTACATTCTGACCATCCTTGTGACCGTTCCTTTCTTTATACTAAGCAGCATCATAATCATAAGAAAGATTCCCTATTACAGAAAAAAATCCCAGGAATCGTATGCAGATTATACCAACTGGATTGAGCCCGTGATAAATGCCAAAGAATCTATCACGGTTTTCGACGGCGAAGAGATCGTTCTTAAAAAAGTCGAGGAGGCCAGCAAAGAGATACTCCGCCAGAACGTAAAAGCCCACACTCTCACAGCCTGGTCCTCATTTTTCAATATTATGTCCGGTAATCTCGGTTACGTGTTGCTACTCCTTTGCGGAAATAGTATGATGGGAGTAGGCGTAAAAGATTATCCACAACTTTTAAAAATCACCCAGTACCGCGCAGAAATGATGAAAGGCAGCTTCATTGTAAATGCGGGACTAAACGGTATGAAAACAAATCTTTCCGGCGCCGCACGTATAGAGGAAATTTTAGAATCTGACGGAGAAATAATAAGTGGACAATAACGAAGAAAAACTTTTAAGAATAGGTGAACTCGCAAAACTCTCGGGCATTTCCGTTAAAGCACTTCACGTGTATGAGAAAAAGAACATCATAAAACCGGTGTACGTCGACGAAAACACCGGCTATCGCTACTATTCGCCCGATCAGTTTCGTCTGGTGGAAGCTTTAATCGGATTGCAGGACATGGGCTTTACATTGGACGAGATATCCAGGATTTTGTCCGGAAAATGCTCCAAAGAAGAAGTCTCGGACATGTTTGACGATAAAAAGATTCTGCTTCAGGAAAAAATCTGGAAACTCGAAGCCAAGATCAAAGAATTGTCCGTAATAAAGGACAATATGAATAAAGGAAGGGCGGCCGATCGCATCAAAGAAATGAGCGATCAAGAAAGAGCTGCATTCCTCGCAAAACTAGTTGTCATTAATGAAGAAGGAATAAGACAAACTCTGAGTGAGGTTTTATGGCTGTAATTTGTAAAAAACCCGACAAATTACAGAATTTTGATAAAAATCTATAGTTTGTCGTGATAAAATGTAGAATTTGTCAGTATAAAAACTATATAAAACAGATTACAATACAATATGACAAAGGCAGGACACTTGAGTGTCAAAAACTACCACGGACTATTGATTTTGTAATTTGTTTTTTTATTATGACAGTAGCATCATTTGTTAACTTTATAATGGAAAATGGTGTATCGATAATCGGAATTATTCTGATTCTGCTGTTTGCGGTTTTTTCATTCATACTGAATGTTGTTTTCCCGTCGATAAATGCTAATTCAAAGAAAAAAACAAAACACCAACATTGATATTAAATTTTATTTAATATAACATATCCCTCTTCCATAATAAGAAATGCTCATCGAACTTGTTCGGTGAGCATTTCTCCTTTTATACATAAAAAAACTCCCGCAATTTGCGGGAGCTTTCTTTGATTTTAAAATCGGATTTTATTCTTCCTCTTCTTCCTCAACCGGGAAAATGAGGTTTTCGTCTTCGATTTCCTCTGCCTCGGGAATATCCTCAAGTGCATCGTCAATCTCGTCGTATTCGACATTACCGTCACTTATCTTCTCGCGGACTTTTGCAATCTTCGCAACCTTAACGCCCTTTTCGAGATTGATAAGTTTAACACCGGATGTATGTCTTCCGATAATCGATACATCATTCATCGGAATCTGGATAATGATGCCGGCTGATGTAATCATCATGATTTCATGATCGTCGTTAACTGCTTTGACACCTACCACATCACCGGTCTTTTCGGTAATCTTGTAGCATCTTACGCCCTTACCGCCACGCTTCTGTACGTTGAACTCTTCGAGCTTGGTTCTCTTGCCCATACCGTATTCGGAAGCAATAAGAAGTGTTTCGCCCTGGTGGTCGAGCTGCATACCGATGATTTCATCACCGTCCGCAAGGTTCATGCCTCTTACGCCCATTGCAGTTCTGCCCATGCATCTTACATCGGTTTCCTTAAAGCATATACACATACCCTGCTTTGTTACAAGGTAGATAAGTGTATCTTTGTCCGTTGACTTAACTTCTATAAGTTCATCATCATCTCTTAAGCTTACAGCAATAAGTCCGTTCTTTCTGATGTTGGAGAAGTCCGTAATATGGCACTTCTTAACGGTACCCTTCTTGGTAACCATGAAGAGATTTCTGGATTCGTCGTATTCCTTGATGGGAATGATGGCCGAAATCTTCTCTCCGGGATTAAGCTGTAAGAGGTTAA
>Ga0247609_10005038_pt1 | contig 13057 bp, 2 predicted proteins | sample 172DNAGHGlowgp2_FD_193487 | JGI IMG/M metagenome (GOLD analysis project Ga0247609, IMG submission 193487) | Sheep rumen microbial communities from Palmerston North, Manawatu-Wanganui, New Zealand - 1728 DNA GHGlow gp2 | ecosystem: Host-associated > Mammals > Digestive system > Stomach > Rumen ...
TGATTCTATACTTCTAATGACTAATATACTTGAATCAAATGGAGATACATATATTGATACATTTCCAATAAGTATTAATCCATTTGAATATCACTTTAATTCAGATGAAGAATTAAATGATTGGAAAAAGAAATACAAGATACCAGAAGCGGCTTCTGCTGAAGAAGCATTCTATATCATGAGAGATAAATATAACATCAAAAGTGAGAATGTAAAAGAAATAAGGCAGATTCTTGCAATTAGATATGCAATATCAACAGTTGGATATTCTACTACAAAGTCAATTTCAATATCAAAGAATGTATCTAGAACATCCATAATCCAATTAGAAGAACAATCTAATGATTTGATAGGTATTAATATAATAACAGAACCTGTTAGAGTATATAACATGGGAAGCTTTGCATCACATATTATTGGTTACTCAAGTAGAATTACTAAAAGTAATAAAGATGAGTTTGAAAAAAATGGAGATAACTATAATTACAGCGTTGATGATAAAGTTGGACAACAAGGCATTGAAAAGGTTTTTGAAGAATACTTAAGAGGAGAAGACGGAGAAAAACAAATTGATATGTCTGTTGATGGTGTTGTAACAGGTGAATATATTTCAAAAGAAGCAATTGGAGGAGCTTCTGTAGTACTAACAATAGATGCTAATTTACAAAGAGTCGCAGAAGAAACTCTAGAAGCAAATATAATGAAAATAAGAGAAGGCGGATTTGGTAAAGCCTATGCAGCAAGAGGCGGTGCAGCTATAGTAACTAATGTTAAAACAGGAGAAATATTGGCATTAGCAAGTTATCCAAATTTTAATCCTAATGATTTTTATTTAGGAATGAGTAATGAAACATGGAATGCATATAACAATGATATAACTAAGCCACTTATAAATAAAGCTGTACAAGGTACATATTCTCCAGGATCTGTATTTAAAATGGTTACAGCAATAGCTGGTTTAGAAACAGGAACAATCACAGGAAAAACAATAGTAGACGACAATGGACCATACTATATTGATGAAGACACTCATCCAGCATGTTGGCTTTGGAATGAGTATGGATATGGTCATAGAAGGCTTAATGTTGTAGGAGCAATAGAAAAATCATGTAACTATTTCTTCTATGATACAAGTATAAAAACAGGTATAGATGAGCTTTCAAGATATGGAAAATACTTTGGACTTGGAAGAAAAACAGGAATAGAACTTACAGGTGAAAAACAAGGAACTATAGCTGAAAGAAGCTTAGGAGATAAATATAATTTTGTGTGGTCAAAAGGTCATACAGCTAACGCTTCAATTGGTCAAGGTTATAATAACTTTACTCCTATACAAATAGCCAAGTATATATCTATGATAGCAAATGGTGGAAAAAGCGTTGATTTGACTATTGTAAAAAACGTGGTAAAATCATCTGGAGTACAGATATCTAGAAGCGAAATAGATGAGTTTGTAAAAAAGAAACTTGGTCTAGAAGATACTGAAGAAGAACACATTGATATATCTGAAGATAACATGAAGTTAATTAGACAAGGTATGAAGTCAGTTACTGATGATGCTGGTGGTACAGCATATTCAGTATTTAGGGGATTCAATATTGAAGTTGGAGGTAAAACAGGATCTGCAGAAACAGGAAAGACAGAAGGAAGTGACATCCATGCATGGTTCGTTGGTTTTGCTCCATATGATGATCCAGAAATTGCAGTTACTGTAATGGTTGAAAATGGAGGACATGGATACTATACAGCTGAGGCAGTTAGAGATATTATGGCTGAATACTTTGGTATGAATGTTCAAAACATTGTAGAAGATATGTCTGTTTCAAGTGAGATGGAATCTTATAGATAAAGGAGTTAAAAAGATGTTGAACAATATTAGAATAACAAGTAATGAAGAAGAAATTACTGTTACTGTTAGTGTAATAGCTGAAATTCATGAAATAATTGGAGAATTAGAGAATAAAATGAAGGAGCTTGAAAACCTTGTAATTAAAACTAATTTCCCAATTAGAATAACTGGAAAACTATTTACAGAAAACGAGATTGCAGCTATAAAAGAATTAATTAACAAGCATATGGATGTCGAACTTAGATTTGACGACATATCTGATTTATTAGGACTCCACTCTATAAAGAAAACATTCGAAGTTAATACTGAAATAACTGAAACAAAGTTTATCCAAGCATCTATAAGATCAGGACAAAAGCAAGAATATGCTGGCTCAATAGTAATTTGTGGAGATGTAAATCCAGGTGCAGAGGTAATTGCTGGTGGAAATATAATGGTTCTTGGAAATCTAAGAGGATTAGCTCATGCTGGAGCCAATGGAAATATAAAAGCGATAATATCTGCAAATTGTATTGAAGATACACAGGTTAGAATCTCTAATTTAGTAAAAGAAGTTGGAGAGAAAGTAGAGAAATGTCCAGTATGTGAAGTATTGGATAATAACATTATAATTAGCAACAGAAAAACACAATAAGTTTTGAACTTATGAATAACCTACAAGCTAATGTTCCGTTAGGTTGTAGAGATTAAATATACGTATGAAAAAGGCAAAATATTTTTGATAAAAAAATAACAAAAAGTCAAAAATATTTTGCCTTTTTTTAACTATTTGGCAAACGAAGTTTTATAAGTATTGAAAAAATGGTAATTATAATAAGAAGAGAATTTTGAAAAAATGCCAAAAAATGCACAAAAAGTATTGAAAAAGTTTACATAAAGGTTTATAATAGAACTAGTTATGACTTAAATTGGGCAGATTACACCTAAGTATTTAAAATGTAATGAAAATAATATATTTGGAAGTCGAATAATTAGGGTTTTGATTTCCGTATATTAATTTATTTTTAGATACTGTGTAATGCTTGAAATATGTACTTATAGGTATTGATTACTTAAATATAAGTAGTAAAATATTTAATATAAGTATAATAATGTCATACTATGTGAAAAAATAAAGTTTTGTTATGGGGGATTTAATATGCTAAAAAACAAATCAATCAAAAAATTGATAGCTTTAGTCCTAATTATCACAATGACATTCGCAGAGCCATGTTTTGTAACTAAGGCGATGGCTGCAAGTATCTTTGATGCGTTATACGGCGGAAACGCTGGTAACTCAAGCGTTGAATTTACAGCGACTTTTCAAGATGGTAATAACAGCTTGATCAGTGATGTAAATAATGCTGATATCAAGATTGCAACTAGCATAAACGTTGTAAACAATGGTTACTTAAAGGATGCAAAGGTGAAATTGATTGAAGCTAGAGAAGGCGAAGGATTAAATTTCAAAGTCCAACCAATGGACGAACTTCCTGAAAACCTTCAAGCTGCTGAAGATAATGAATTTGCATTTAAGCAAATCAATTACGAAGATGAAGCAGCTACACTAGAAATTCCAATCGAGTTCAAGTCAGAAGAGTATGTTAATGACAGTGACTTATCTAAAGAATTCCTAGTTGTTTTAACAGGTATTTTCATTGATGATGATGGTGATGAGAATAAAGTTGAAAAACAATATTCACTAAACCTTTCATGGAAAGATGAAAGACCAGTAAACATTGAGACATCAGTTGAAAAATACATCGAATACAAAGATGGAGAATCAAATGGTGTTATCGTTCAAACTTTAGTAAAAGTTGATAGCTCAACAGAAAACAAAACATTACCAGTTAAATCAACTGAAGTTAAAGTTAATTTACCAACAGTTAATGGAGTCCTTCCAAGTGGAGTTGACGTATTAGCAGCTTCAACAAAAGGAACAAATGGTAAAGATGCTGAAAACGTTAAGTTTGATTCAAACAATTGGTACTATGATGAAGCAAATCAACAAGTAACAATCAAAGTTGAAAACGAAAAAGAACTAGTAAAAGTTGATGAATATGCTGATGAATTCTTAAAGGATGCAGAAGCAGAAGTTATCGAAGAAGAAAGATATTATAGCAAAGCAGGACAAGATGAATTCATAATCACATACACATTCGCAAATGTTGGTGATGTTGAAAACACTGTTGTGTTTAATTCAACTTCAGAAGTAACAATGAAAACTTTTAGTGGTGATAGTTTAAGTGAAAATGAATATGTCGTAACTGCAAATGAAGCAAAATCATTTGAGTTTACTGAACAAACAGGTGATATAGTTTCATATTCAACTTCAACTGAAACTCCAGAAATATCAAAAGTTTACACATATGCAAATTATAATTCAGACGACAATTATCAAGTTGAATATAATACAAAGAATATTGTAAACGTATCTTACAAAGATATCGTAGAAGAAATTGTTTTATCAGATGTTGAAACAGCTTATAAATTCAAAGATGGTTCAAAAACTGTTAATAACGATACATACTACAAAGAGGTATCTGTTGATAGAGATAACTTAGTTGATATCTTAGGAGATCAAGGTAAAGTTGATATCTTAGATGAAAACGGTAATGTCGTTGGAACTATGGATGCTAACAGTATCACAGATGAACAAAACAAAATCACAATGAGCTTTAACCAAAAAGTTTCAAAATTAACTTATAAGATTAGTAATCCTATAAGAGAAGGAAACTTAGTAATCAATACAGTTAAAGTTTCAGAAGATTCAAGTTTAACAAGAGATGAATACAAAAATGTTGAATCTTTTGTATTAACAACAAATCTTGAAGCAAAATACAAATATGTTGATAGTAATGTTCAAATCGGAACTGTTGACACAGAAGTTAAATTAAACGACACAATAACAAAACCAAATTTAGTAATAGATAGAGATTCACTTTCAACAATCGTTGATAACGAAAATGTTGAATTTAGAATTGAATTAAACAATGATAAAGAAACTTCAGACGTATATGGAGCATCTACATTTGAAATAGTTCTTCCACAATATGTTGAAAATGCAGAAGTTACAAACCATTCTGTAGCATATGGTGAAGGATTAGATATAACAAACGTAGAAGTAACAAGAAACGCTGAAGGAAGAGTTGTTTTATTAGTAACAGTTGATGGTGCACAAGGAAAATTAAATTCTGGTGTATTAACAAATGGTACTAACTTAGAAGTATATGCAAATATTTCAGTTAATAAATTTGCACCAGCAAAGAGTGATGTTGTTACATTAAATTATAACAACTCATTAGCAACAGCAAATGGTAGTGAAAAAGAAGAAGTTAATATCTTCTATTCAGCACCAAGAGGATTAGTTGCAGTAAATGGTACAAAGAATTATAACGAAGTAGGAACAGAATTAACTTCAGTTAATGAAGGAACTCAAAAAGATATGATAGATATCTACACTTCAGCTAAAGTTGCTACAATGGAAGTTGTAGTAATGAATAACAATGGAAATGATGTTTCTAACTTAAGTATATTAGGTAGAATTCCATTTGCCGGAGTTAAAGATTTAGCAACAGGTGAAGATTTAGGAACAACTGTTGATACAAAGATGAAAAGTGCTCTTGTAGCTGATGGTTCTAATAAAGGTACATTTAATGTATATTATTCAGAAAATGGTGAAGCTACAAAAGATCTTGAAGATTCAAACAATGGTTGGACAATGAATCCTGAATCATTTGAAAATATTAAATCATATTTAATAGTACCAACTGATTCAGAATATAAAATGGCCGACACTGAAATGTTAAGATTTACATATGAATATGAAATTCCAGAAAACTTAGGACATAACGAAAATATCTATGGAACATTCTTAGCATATTATACAAATGAATCTGAACTATCAACTGTAGATGAAGTTGCAGTTCCAGATATCATTGGTTTAACAACAGGTGAAGGACCAGATGTTGAAATATCATTAGAAGCAGATAAAGAAAAAGTAAACGAAGAAGAAGAAGTAATGATTACTTCTAAAGTTAAAAACGTTGGTAACGAAGTTGCAAAAGATGTAGTAGTAGAAATACCATTACCACAAAAAACTTCATTAAATAGAACTAACGTAACAGATGAAGAGGTAAGTGTAACAAAATCTCCAGAGAAAGTAGTATTCACAATACCTGAATTACAAATTGGAGAAGAAATTGAATTACCTTCTTATATTAAAATAGAAAGCATGAAAGCTTCTCAAGGAAGAACAATTGAATTTAATTCAACAGTAACTGCTAAAGATCTTGGAACAACAGTTGCAGCTGACCCAGTAATGGTTAAAACAACTGCACCAGAACTTGCAGTAAGTGCTAAACCAACTAACAGAGGTTCAATTGAAGATGAAGCAATGCCAGTTGGATTCCAATTAGACTTAGCTTTCATAGTACAAACATTAACTAGCGAAGAAGCTAACAATGTAGTAGTAAAAATTAATATCCCAGATAACGTTGAATATAAAGAAGCTTATAGAGCTGTATCTTTAGCAAACGCAATTGAAGAAAAACATCCAGAAGATGTTGAATATGATTCAACAACAAGAACAGTTACAGCTAGATTAGATAAGGTTCAAGGAGCTGCAGTAATTAAAGTTATAGTTATTACAGCTAATATGCCAGAAGGTACATATACAACTGATGGTGTGTTCACAGCAACAGCTCAAGCAGATGGTACTCAAGTTTATAATTCAAATACAATGAAATTAAGAGTATCTAAAGCATCAATCTCAGCAAGACAAGTTGCAGTAACAGAAAATCAATATGTAACTGAAGGTGATGAAATTAAATATAGATTTGAAGTAGAGAACGCTGGTTCAGTAGTTGCTTCAAATGTATTTATAAAAGATTTAATTCCAGAAGGATTAAATGTTAAGAAGATTGAATACAGATATGGAGAGAATGGTTCTACAGCAAGCAAAACTGTTTACAACAACGATGCTGCTTCAGTAACATTAGACATTCCACCAGAGACAACAGCATATGTATTTGTAACAGCAAGAGCAAACAGCTTAAATGGACAACTTGAAAGATCTGTAACAAACGTTGGTGAGATCAAAACTCAATTAGATGAACCAATGAGAACAAATGAAATTGTTCATATAGTTCAAAAAGATCCATCAAAAGATACAACAATAACTGATGCAGATAAAACACAAGTTAAAGCATCAGATTCAACAGCAACAACTAGAGACATCGTTAGAACATACAAAATAACAGGTACAGCTTGGTTAGATTCTAATGGAAATGGTTCTAGAGAAAATGATGAGGAAAAAGTAAACGGAATTACAGCAAGATTGGTTAACTCAGACACAGGTGTAATTGTTAAAACAGTTACAACAGATAGTAATGGTGATTACACATTTGCAGGAATTGAAAATGGTAACTACTTAGTACTATTTGAATATGACACAGTTAAATATACAGTAACTACATATAAGAAAGCCGGAGTTGAAGCATCAATAAACTCTGATGTTATCACAACAAAGATTGAACAAGATGGTAAAACAAAGAACGGAGCTGTAACTGATGTAATTAGATTACAAGATTCAGCTGTAGCAAACGTAGACATCGGTTTAGCATTAGCTGATACATTCGACTTACAATTAGATAAGACAATAACAAAGATTACAGTATTAAATAGAGCTGGTGATACAACACATACATTTGATGATGTTAAATTAGCTCAAGAAGCAATTGCTGGTAAATATCTAGCAGGCTCAACAGTAACAATTGAATATAGAATCAAAGTTACAAACGTTGGAGATATCGCAGGATATGCTAAATCAGTAGTTGATTACATTCCACAAGGAATGAAATTCCAATCAGAATTAAATAAAGATTGGTATACAGGAACAGATGAAAACTTATATACTAATGCATTTGCAAACAGAGAATTAAAGGCTGGCGAAAGTGCAGAAGTAAGATTAGTACTTCAAAAAGATATGACAGCAGAAAACACAGGTATCGTAAACAACAGAGCAGAGATTTTTGAAGACTACAATATATATGGTGTATCTGATAAGAACTCAACACCAGCTAACAAAGCACAAGGTGAAAACGATATGGGTTCAGCAGATGCTATCTTAACAGTAAGAACTGGTGAAGTATTAATTAACTTCTCAGTAGTAATTACAACAATGTTACTTGGAGGAATAGCAGTATTCTTAATAAGAACAAAGATTGTATCAAAGAAAAGAAAGGGAGGTGTTCAATAATGAAGAAATTAAGTATTAAAAATAAAGTATTATTTTCAATAGTAACAATTATATTATTATTAGCATCTCTACTTATTATAAATGCAACTGCTGCTGAGCAAAATGTTCCAGCAGAGATGCTTTCAAAAGGTAAATACTTGGAATTAACTCCATTTGCACAAAAATATGTAACACCAAATGATCCAGGAACACCAGTATTTAACGTTGGTGACATTATAACTGGTTATGACGTTAGAACAAGAGTTGTAACAATTAATGGAGAAACATATACAGGTCATGAACTAACAGTTGCTGACTTAAGAAATGAATATCCATTACTATGTTGCCAACATGGTACTCCACTTCCAACAGGAGTACAAATTCCAATCGATATAGGTTGGGACCAAGATGAGTTATCTGCTTTAATGCAAAATATGCACTTAGTAGAAGTAACAAATAATTCTTGGGATTACTATGGTGAGTATGATGGATATGTTGCAAAAACTCCAGCTTGGTATCACATAGTTGAAGAAAGAGCAGCAACTCCAGAAGAAGCTTACATCTTAGCAGAAATGGTTATGGAAAAATTACCTGAAGGTGTAGTTTTAATTCCAGAACTAGATGCTAATGGAAATCCAATATTAGTTGATGAAGATGAAATCGAAGGCGAACTATATATGGCTGGTGGAGATGGATACTACTTATATGAAGCTGAGTATGCTGTTGATACACCAGATGGACATACATATAAAGCAGACCTTGGTGGATATGACAATAATGGAAAACCATACTATGTATATAAATATGATGAAAATCATCAAAAAGAAGAAACAACAACTTCATTAGTTGAACCAGATTTAAAATTATATGAAGGTAGAGGATACTACGAACAAAACTGGCAAGAAATAGATGTCGATGGTAATGTCGATGGAGCAATTCAAGAAGGTAATGTATACTTAACTTCAAATAAAATTGCCATGAGAGATGAATCAGGTAGATTAATCAGAGCAAGAGTTCAAGGTGGTAACTCATACATTCAATATGCTTGGTGGGCTTCAAGGGTAATTAACGAAGGAACTATAGAAGCTCCTAACTCATTATCTAAAGAAGCTAAAGCATTTGAAGAATATATTTTAAGAATTTCTAAATGTTCTTCTGTTGAAGAAGTAATGAGCAAATATGTTGATCATCCATATGAATTAACAATTAATGGACAAACATATTCTGGAATGGTTCCAGCATATCCAATAGAATATGATGCAAAATACATGTCAACTGAACAAAAAGCAGCTGCTTTAGGAGTACCTGAAGAACAAGCTGAAATTACAGTTGCATGGGATGAAGAAAAACAAGTATATAAAATCGGACCATTCGGTATCGATTATGTAGAAGCAAGAACACATATTTCAGGAAGACCTGAAGTTGAATTCTCTGGTATTACAGGAATGAAATTATATACAAACTTAGGTGAAGTACCAGAAGATAAGTGGAGAATTTTATTCTTAGCAGATCAAAGATCTAACGATGATGATTATAAATTCCCACATGAAAGTGAAATCTTCTATATTGAAATGGATTATATAGAAGGTGCAAAAGAAATCTTAGATTTAGCTACTTCATTCAGATTTATGAATGCAGGTGGTGCAATTCAAAAAATAGATTGTAATTATAACGAAGCAGTATTTACTTCACATTGTAAAGCAAATACAGATACAGACGAAGATGGAAATGAATATGTAGTTGATTACACTAACTGGTTAACAGCTGTTGTAACAACACATGATGCACAAACATTAGCAACAGCAATTATTGGTGCTAGATGGTATGAAGAAGCTGAAATTCATTTAGCTTTAGGACCATTACCAGACTTCGTTAAAGGAAGACTTGCTATTACTAAGGAAGTTGAAAATGCTTCAGAAAATGACGATACAAGATTTACATTTAATGTATACTACAATAACGAATTTGTAGAACAAGTTTTAGTTAAACCAGGTGAAACAGTATTTACTTCTGAATTTACTTGGTTAAAGACAGATCCAGTTCCTACATATAGAGTAGAAGAGGTTGATATACCAGAAGGATACGAATTTGTAGGTATAGAAAACGGATCAGGAACATTAAAAGAAAATGAAACAGTAATGGTAATTGCTAAGAACAAGCAAACAGAACATACTGGACACATTAGAATCATCAAGAAAGTAACAGATGTTTCTGATAGAGATGAAGTTTACAAATTTGATGTAAAAGTTGATAACAGAACAATCGATACTGCAGTAATTACAGTTCCTGCAGGTGGAAGTTCTTCAGAATATGTTTCACCAGAAATCAAATGGACTGGAGATACAGCTCCTACATATAATGTAGAAGAAATTGAAATTCCAGATTTCGTAAATGATGTAACATATGAAAATAAATCAGGTACTGTTGGTGATGGTGCAGAAACAACTGTAACAGCAACAAACAATACTGATAAAAAAGAATATCACTTGAGAATATTAAAGAAAGTAACTGATATATCAGACAGAGATGAAACATATACATTCGATGTATATATCAATAATGCTAAATATACAACAGTTACAATAACAGTTCCAGCAGGTGGAAGATCAAGTGAAGCTACAATAACATATAGACAAAGTGGTAATACAGCTCCTACATATAATGTAGAAGAGGTTAGCGTTCCAGATTTTGTTGAAGATGTAACTTATGAGAATAAGTCAGGAACAATGTCTACAGGAACAACTCCAGTTACAGTAACTGCAACTAACCACATTGTTTACCCAAGAGAAGCAAAAATTAGAATTATAAAAACAGTTTCTGAACCAGCAGATATTGATGAAGTTTACAAATTCAATGTTCATGTTGATGGATATGAAGATGAAGTTGTAACTATAACAGTTCCAAGAGGAGCTACAACAGGATCAGCTGAAACAGAACAAACATACAGATGGAAGAGTACAGAAGCTGGACCAAAATATCTTGTAACAGAGATTGAAGTTCCAGAAGGATACACAGTAACAATGACAAACGAAAAAGGTAGATTAACACAAAATGATGAAAAAGTTGTTACAGTATCTGCTTTAAATAGTAAAATTCATCCACATCTTGGTTCAATAACAATCAAGAAGACTGTTGATGGACCAGTAAATGATACAGACAAATTTACAATTAAAGTTAAAGTAACATATTCTAATGGTTCAACACATTTATATGAAAAAGAATTAAAAGCAAATGAATCTTGGAAATTATTAGAATACTGGTTAGAAGGTGAAACAGCTCCTACTTATGAAGTAGAAGAGGTTAACATCCCAGAAGGATATGTATTAAAAGATATCACTAATAAATCAGGATCATTCGAAGTTGATAAAAACATCGACGTTCTTTGTCAAAACCAAGTAGAATATAGAGGACACTTAGTTTTAACAAAAGTTGTTACTGGAGGAAAAGCAAATACTGATCCATTTAAATTCAAAGTAACAATCAATGGAGAAACTAAAGATGTTGAATTAGTTGCTGGTGCTAAATGGACTAGTGATGAATATACATGGAAATATGGTGAGGAAGCACCTGCTTACAATGTAGAAGAGGTTAATATTCCAGATGGTTACATACTAGTTGGAATAGATAATCAATCAGGAGTTTTAAGCTCATCAGGTACAGTTAATGTAAGAGCAGTAAATAAATCAGACTCTCATGAAGGAAGATTAATCCTAAAGAAAGTTATTGAAAATGCTGCTGATGAAAATACAGTATTCCACTTCAATGTAAAAATTGGAGATAATGTACAAACAGTTGATTTAAAAGCTGGTAGAAGTTGGACATCTGATATAATTAAATGGAATGGTAACACTGCTCCATCATATGAAGTAACAGAGGTTAATGTCCCAGCAGGATATAGCCAAGTTAGAATAGATAATGGAACAGGAACATTAAGTGCAACTCAAACTGTTACAGCTACAGCTGTAAACAGAGCTGACGAACACAATGGTCAAGTTGCTGTAACTAAGAAAATAGTAACAGATGAAAAATTAAAAGCTGATGCAGTTGAAGGAAGATTCACTGTTAAGATTACAATCACTGGTACATTCGAAGCTGATGGAGAAAGCGTAGTAAATGGATCAAGAACATATACTAAAGAAATTGCAGCAGATGAAACATTTACATCTCCAAATATTAAATGGTATGGAAATAATGCTCCACTTTATAGTATAAGTGAGACAAACCTTCCAAAAGGATGGGTATTAGAATCAATTACTAATAAGAGTGGTAAATTATCAGATGGCCATACTGTAAATGCAACAATTACAAACAGTTTAACAACAGAAGTAGTAATTGACCTAACTATGGAACTTGGTGGTGTCGTTTGGGAAGACTCAACTAATGACGAAAAATTAGTTGAAAGAGTAAACGATACAGGAAAAGGACACATAGCTGATGGTAGATATGATAAAGATAATGAATTAGGTATTTCAGGAGTTGAAGTTTATGTAGAGAAAGTTCTATATGGACAAGGCGGAAATGAAATAGCTAGAGTTGCTCCAATCGCATACGAAGAGAGTGGTTCTCCACTTTCATTCCCAGTATACACTTCAGCAAGTGATCTAGGAAAATGGAGCGTACCAAGAATTGAACTTGGTGTAACAGAAGCTGAAAAAGCAATGGGTGCATCATATGCAAGATTCAATATTAGATTCGTATATGATGGACAAACATATGAACCAACAGTTCCACTTGTAAATGGAGATGCTGCTGCATATAGAGCTGCATCAACAGCTGCAAAAGAAGGCTGGTTCGATAACTCAATGGCAGATGATATTAATAGACAAGAAGTAAACAACAGAGTAGCTGAAGTATATGGTGGCAATGCTGCTAACGATACTTCAACAGACGGATATGTAAGAGGATTAGATGGAACAGAAGCTACTATTAAATATAATACAGCTTCAGGTGATGATGGAAAAATGGCTACATCAACAGTTGTTACAAGAGAC
>Ga0247609_10005040_pt1 | contig 13053 bp, 10 predicted proteins | sample 172DNAGHGlowgp2_FD_193487 | JGI IMG/M metagenome (GOLD analysis project Ga0247609, IMG submission 193487) | Sheep rumen microbial communities from Palmerston North, Manawatu-Wanganui, New Zealand - 1728 DNA GHGlow gp2 | ecosystem: Host-associated > Mammals > Digestive system > Stomach > Rumen ...
TTATACTTGCTAAGGAATTCATCGAGATACTTATAGGAACCACCAAGGAAGCCGAAGATGTTCTGCCGGGGATCGCCAACTAGAAATAGCTTCAGATTTGGATTCCTGGTCAACAAAAGATCGAATATCCTGTAGTTCTCCATAGTGAGGTCCTGTGCCTCATCGACAAGGAGATAATTCATATTATCGGTCGTCCACTGGGCAAACTCTTCATCCTCATTAAGCATCTTATAATACAGATCGAGAATCTCCCCCACGGATATCCTCTTATAAAGGCTCTTCTTCTCCTCGATCATTTGCTTCAACTCCTCGTTTTCTGCCTCATCCGGTTTCTTCAGGAATTCCCTGATGACCTCCTTGTCGTATTTCTCCTCAAGAGTAAAATAGATATCATCGACGATATCCTCGAATTCGGAGTCATCAGCGATAAGATACTCGAAAGGCCTTCCTTTATTTGAAAGGTATTGCTTGATGGAGTTCAAGCTATATGAGTGTATTGTGCCGCTATAGGCAAGATAGTATTTCGTCACATTGCGTCGCATGGACTCAGCGGCTAGTTTCTCGCTCAAACTGGCCGCAGAAGAACGGGTAAACGACATTGAGACGATTTTCGCTTTCTCCTTCTCCCGCACAAGAGTGTCCAGCATCTTATATACGAGGAGATGTGTTTTACCGGTTCCGGGACCGGCATTCACGTATACTATGCGGGCTGTATCAAGGATAATATCGCGTTGCTGGGGATTAAGCTCCTCAAGATAGTTTTGGTCCACTTTTCCAAAGGCGGCTAGCGTTGCCTTATCCGGCATCTCCCCGGAAATCAGGTTGATGATCAGCACGCACGAGTCAAAGTACACCTTAAGATCCCGGTCAGGAGTCCCGGACTTGTTCCCGTGGACAACGTTGTTCATTGCTTTTCGGACGAAAGTAATCTCGTGGTCCAGGCGGTAGTTTTTCGTCTGCTCTAGCCAGATCTCCTGTGCCTGTTTGAACTGAAGCTTCTCGTTTGGGGAATCCGGAGCAACCAGATAATTCATATAATCCTCCATGACCAAACGGAACTGCCACATCTTTGCATCGTTGGAGTTCTCGTTGCTCAGATATGCATTCCGCAGCCGGTCATAGAAAGACTGCACAGTTATGGTATTCCCGACTCTCATGACTGAATCAAATGAAACGAAGAATCAAGAGAGCGGCCGCAAGGACGATTAACAGGACAGACGCTATTTTGACAAAGTTCAAGCTCTTATCCATTCCATCTAGCCTTTCCTGCAAGGCAGCAAGTTTATTTTCCAATCCCACCACTTTGGAGTCAATCTTTGATACGCTGCCCGAGAGTGAGCGCTCTGCCTTCGAGACCGTCTTCTCCATATTGTCCAATTTTCCGTCAAGATGAGTTGTCTGCTCTTTTAATGCAGCTGTCACCTTTTCGGCGAAAGCATTTATGTCAATCTCCTTGAGTTTGGCAAGAATCCGCTCCTTATTTTCGGAAAGGGTTTTTGTCAGCTCAGTGCTAAGGCCTTCAAACTTTCTGGGCAGGATCTCCACCTTCCCAGCCATTGTCTGGCATTCTTTAGAAACGACCTCTGAAGCGCTCTTCAATACTGTGGCCGAAGAGTCCAGCGTACTCTTGGCTTCTTTGATTATTCCCTTGAACTCTTCAGGAATAGAAGCCATCTTCCCGTCAACAATCGATGAAAGCGAATCACGAAGAGGGATGAGTTTCTCATCGACTAATTGAGTCAGGGCCGCGACTTTAGTTTGAAGTGCTTTCTTTTCAGCGTCAACAACGCTTTTGAAAGAATCCACAGACTCTTTCATTGATGCGTTATACTCTGAGCGCGTTTTTTTTACCTCCGATTTGTAGTCGCTCAAGAGACCTTCAGTAGTTTCTTTAACGGCAATGTTAGCCTGTTCATTAACTTTCGATACGGCTGAGTCATAAGCCGATTTAACAGTTTTTAGCAGGTCATCTGCCTTTACGATATACTCCTTGATCCCATCCGCCAATTGCCGGTCAGATGCAATGATCCTGTCCACCTGTTCATTGGCGGATTTCACCTTCTGAAGCTGTTTTTCCAGCTCAGTCAGATTCTTGTATAACTGTTCCCTGTCCATATTCTTGTTTTCTTATTTCTTCTTATCCTTAATCCAGCCGAAGGAATCCAGGAACTCCCGGTGTCTCATTATCTCGGCATTCATCTCCAGCATGTCCAGAACTTCGTCGAAATCCTTGTCCGCCCCGTGCTCATATATGTCCCTCTTGTAGTTGGCAAAGAAGGAATAGAATGCTTTCTTGTCCTCCATTTCTTCCCATAGCGTACCATAGGCATTGCTATAGCAGTTCTCAAGAGTTTGCCTGATAGATTCGTTCAGACGATACTCTTTAAGGAAGAGCATACAGAAAACGTTCAGCAAATCAATAACCGGGTTCGTGCCGGTTATTGCCCGTGAAATAAGTCTCACGGCACCCTGCAGGTGCTTCACATTATCAATCGGATTCCCGGAAGCCCCACATACTTCATCCTCGACGACTCTGACATACTTATGAATCAGATCCAAACGGGAGGATTCCCGGCCGAAATCAGTATCTCTTGTCAAAGAGTATGGCTCTCCGCTGTCCAGGCAATAATCGTCCTTGGCATATTTTGAGTTAAAATAATAGTAAATGTAGTCCTTCAGGTCCTCATTCAGTTCTTTCCAGTCCCTACGATTATCCAGGCCGATATTACAGAACGTCCTGATATCATCGATAGCCCTCTTCTTCTTGATTGCCAGATTCTCATAGATGAACTCCGTAAGATACCCAAGGCATCGGTGAATCTCATTCTGTCCTTTAAGTTGCTTTGCTTTTTCTATCTCGCGCTCAGCCTTGTCCTGGGGATAATAGCGCATCAGGAACTCCTTAAGGCAATTATAATACTCTCCATCAGCCTTTCTGCGACAGACTACCCGATATGTCTTCTGAACATAGTTCATGGTGAAGTCATCGATAAGGCCGATGCAGCACATTCGGTAGATAGCCTTGGAAAAAGCTGCCTCATCTAGGCCATCATATCCGATGAGAACAACAATCTCTGTCCCCGGCTTTTGTTGAAGTACAGTATCAAGGAAGCCCTTTTGTAAGGTAACTCCGGTATTGGCTATTTCAACCGTATCACCTATGAAAGAGCGAACCGTAAGACCAGACATCAGCTCATTCATCGTCTTCTTCTCCTGGTTGCGCCCCGGATAGGCATTGTTGTAGAAGTACATGCGGTTCTCGTAATCGGGGCTCTGGTATACGATATTACGACCGACAAGTTTTACGCCGCAAGATGTTGCCGCATCCTGCAACTCCTGGTATGTCCCCCATCCCTTGAACTGATTCCGGACTCGCTCCAAGCCGCAGCGGCCTTTTTTGGCGCAGCCCTTACAGAACTGCTTGAACGACTCGGCATCTTCCTCGCAGGCAAGTTTGACCACATCGACATTAGGATTACAGTATGAGCACCACCTCGTCTTATCGATGGAAATCCTATAATATGACAGGATATAATCGAGATCCTCTTCCTTGAACCAATGGTTCTTGATAATCCCCATAGGGAATGATGCATCAGGACAGTCACGGTTTATACGGATTAGTCTGTAATCCGATACGAGGATCAGTGATATGGCCATCGCACGGTCTCGACCAGCTCGGCCCGCCTCCTGAACATAAGCCTCCAAAGAGTCGCTATAATTCATGTTCACCGTGAACCGAACATTCGGCTTGTCGATACCCATTCCGAATGCTTTTGTAGCAACCATCACAGACTGCTTATTATCCCGAAACAGTTGCATGTTCCGAATGGGTGCATTCTCCACATCTTCCGTGGCGCCGCTCCTGTTGTCAGATGAATAGAAGATACCCACATCAGGGATGTTGGCGCGCAGTTTATCTGCGCTGACATCCACACTGACATCTGTTGACTTCCTATGAGGACAGAAGACAATACCCGCTTGGGGGTACTCAGCCTTTTGCTCATAGAAATCGTCAGGAAAGTCTGTCTTCAACCCATCCCCTGCACCGATTTCCTGTTCCTTGTGCTGCCTATCGTAATAATGATAGACGATATTCCTTATGCTTTGATCCGTCATCAACTCGCCTGCCATTCCCGGTATCTCGGAGATGACATCGAAAAGCATATCGCTCTTTGTCCGTTTTGCCTTCCAAGTACTACCAATGCTGTATGGGCGAGGAAGGCTTGAAGGAAGAGTCCCATTCTCGTCATAGTACGTATCCTCGCTGAACTCGATAGGGATCGGAAGTATTCTATACTGGAGCTCAAGCCTATTGGTGTCTTCACAGCGAACCAATGCGTCAGCATCTAATCGATATGCGCCACTTCCGGAGAGCTCTCTCTCGACATCGGCAAGGACATCGAATGAAGCCGTGGCCGTCAAACCGAACAATGTCACTTCCCCCTCCTTTGCCCTAACGAACTGATACAGGTTGCGTCCCAGGTGAAGGTATGAGAAACGGAAATCCTGTCCCCATTCCGAGACGCAATGGACCTCATCAATAACGCCATAAGCAAAGTAAACCTTCGCCTCGTGCATATTCTGAAGACGCTTCCGGAACGTGTAAATACAGAGACGTTCAGGGGAAAGGAAAACTATCTGACACTGAGCCTGCTCCAGTCTGAACTCCCTTTGCTCTCGCTCCTCCCTGTCGATGCTCGCATTGATATAAGTGCAGGTGTCGATGCCGTTTGCCAAAAGACCCTCGTATTGATCGAGCATCAAGGAACGAAGAGGATCGATGACAATCGTAATGCCGGGTTGTAGCATCGCTGCAAGCTGGTATGTCAAGGATTTACCGCCACCTGTAGGCAAGAGTCCGATTACCGACTTGTTGCGGAGCGCACGGGTCAATATAGGCAACTGGCCAACACGGAAAGATTCTTTGCGGAATATGAGTTGCAGGAAATACTCAAGATATCCGGCAAGCATAATGTTCTCCGAATACTGTCCAGTTTCATCTGTATCCGAGAATCGTCTGTATGTTATGAGGTCAGTAGTATAGACATATCTCTGTGCCACGACCTCTTCCGCAGAGAAGATTGCATAATAGCATTCGTTCTTGACATTATATTTCGAGAATGGATATTCATCTTCGCCCTTTACTGAGGAGGTGTAATCTATGGCCATATCGAACTCCTGCAGCGGGACATCCTCGTAAGAAGAATAAACCTTGTTGCCCAGATGCAAAGGAGAATCCGGATATGAAGCATTGACAATCGTCAGTTCAACATCAGGGAAGCAGAGATGAGAATAATCCTCGGTCATAGATACCAGATTAGTAAACATCTCTTTAATCTCAGCGACAGCCAGTGCAGCACAAGGGACGTCACTCTCTTCCACTACGATTGACCATTTCTCCGAGTCAAGGGAGATGCGGCCGGAGATAAGTGCTTCAATGATTGTTTTTTCAATCCTAGAAACGCCGATGGGAGTAAAAACCAAAGAAGCGATGTCACAACTCGCGTCTTTAGTGGACAAAGCCAATTCCGCATCTTTCACTCTTTTCGGAGATAGTCTGGAATCATAACTGATTCCTCCATACTTTATTCTCTTCTCAGAATTCTTGTATACATTAGCCAGTTGCTCTTCAACGAACGGAGATGCCTTGGTGGGGAGACCGCGAGTTATTATGTTGCTCAAGACGGCAAGTACTGGATCTATATCGTCCCTGAAGCTCGTTCCCAATTCATATGGAGCATAGACATCAAAGACAGACACAGGCCGGAACTTCTCTGTATTAATTCCCGAAAGAGCATCGATTCTTGAACAGCCAAAGAACTGCCTCGGAGCGAAGAAGCGAAGATCGCGCACGCGCCTAATAGCCTCGGCGAGAAGTTTGTTTATCCGCACGTAGTATGTAAAGTTCCCGTATGGATTCTGAAGTTTGTCTGACTGTTCCTCCCAGAAAATATGTCTTGGTGCGTTAAGATAGCTGAAGAACGTACTGATTCTTTGATTGCCAGCCACATAATAAGGAGAAGCGACAACCACATAGTTATCTACTGACCGGAAGGAGCGGAACCATCCTGTCAATCCTTTCATGTTGATTCCGTACACGTCCAAGACGTTGGAGAAAATATGAATGACAGGCGCTTCGCTTTCAAAAAGAAGATCGCTTTCCTGGAGATCGCCAAATAGTTTACAAACGCATCTGATTTGCGACCCCGACATGTTTCGAGTACGTTGTTCAAGTATTATTCCGGCATACTCTAACGAAATGGGCGACGGCTCTATCAAGATGACGTTATCGACTTCAACTTTGATCCCCGATTGTTCCATATAGTCAAGGAACTTGACTGAACCAAGCCCTTGGCCACATCCCCAGTCAACAATGTTGATTCTCCCTGAGTGAAAATCACTCTTCCGTAGGCCATCAAATGCTATCTGAAGTTTTCTCAAATGCCAGTTCCCATATGCGGAGAGATAGCAGAAAATGCCATCGTCATCTTTAATGGTAAAAGAACGATTCCCGTTCTCATCTTTTGGGAAATAAGCCCAAGGCTGATCATAAAACTGGTCGGGTACACATGCCTTTGCCAGTTCTATTACATTGTCGAAGCGAAGATTATCGATGCTTCGGATTTTATTCTCAAACCTCTGGTCCATAGCATCAGATACCGGTTATCGTTTCACCAAAAGGATTAGAATGATGCCTTTGAAGATTCGCAAGAGCTGCCTCTTTAGAGTTATTCGCATAACAATACTCGCACAGGTGAGCGCAAGTGTTGTACTCCCCTATGTCTTTGCTTGCAATGCAGCCGCAGAACGGCCGCTGCCCTTTATCTTTCTTGCCATTACCTTTTATTGCGAAGCGACCATTTCCCAAATCAATAGCATCTTCAGGAGCCCCAAACATTCCAGCATATTCTATTGTTACGCCCAGATGCTTCATAAGTTTGACATCATCATAAGCTCGGCGTATAATCAGATCATCATCAATGCATTTGTTATGCTTTACGCCAAAACCAGAGAGGTCTACTTTCTCTCCACACGTTGCGAGTGTGTATCCCCATCTTTCGTTAAGTTTGGCCAGTTTTGAGGCGAACTCCATCATTCGAGGTTCTGTCCACTCCGAATACTTAATCCCATTCCTGTCCAGGTTAGTTCGGACACGGCGATACTCGCTGATATCCACAAAACTAAAGACCATTTTCTCCGTATACCCGAGTAGTTGATCACCGATTCCTTCTATTTTGCCAACCAAATCATCGACAGTTATACTATCAGTAAGTATCAATGGATCGAATCGCCATATGACGCCACCTTTACCTAGTCTGTCAACCAAACGCTTAAAAGAATCAATCCGTTTTTGCACAGTTGGAACACCTTTCTCCAATCCCTCTTTAACATAGTCGTTTAGTGTGTACTGTACATAGCATCCGATTGACCTTTCTTGAAGGTAATCAAGATGGGGAATTAGATTCTCTGGATTCTTTGACCAAAAAACGATGAAACGGGTATCTTCATAAGAGATGTAGCTTTTTATACCGTTAAACGGGTTCGTCCATACTGAGTAACCGACTTTCAATCGATGGAAGAACCAATCAGCATAGAAAGCCGGGATATCTGTGCTCCTGCTTGCGGAAACGATTAGCGGGAATTGAGCATTAACTGCCATCCCCGCTTCGTTAATAATTACCCTGTCGTCTTTTGTCGTAATTTTCACTTGCAAAACGGTATATGCAAATTTACATTTTTCTCGGCAATAAATCTAACGAAAAGTCGCCGACCACTGTTTTAGGACAGTCTTGAAATAAGAATATTAACCCCATACGAATATCCGCTACCGCCTGTCACAGATGCAACAGAGATTCTATATTGAATACCGCTATCCATTTTTGGCGCCATGTCGCTTGCCAGTTCCTTGGAAATATACCCCAACTGGTTGCCTCGGCCGTCATATACGGCAATGGCGTTACAGTCGTACTGATTCCAACGTTCGCGTTTCATTTGGAGTTCTTCTCCGGTGCGAAGACCAGGGATAAATCTTTGGCGGCCGTTAAAAGTCACACCAACAACCTTGCTGTGGAAACTACGGTTAGGCTGATAAGCATAGCTATTCTGATAAGAGGGATAGCATGTGGAATAAGTGTTCATGGTATGGGGTAAAATAATGGGTTAAGATAAAACGGTCTTAGCAATAAACAAGGCGCGAACACTCTTCGCTCCAGATTTCATAACGAGATCTCCGACCTCCTGAAGGGCCTCACCAGTAGTATAAACCCCACCAATAAGAAGTATGTTCTGTCCCTTAACTCTTTCCTTATTGCACTGATAGTATCGTGCATGTGTGATGGGGTCAGAATCAAACTGAAGTGTCACAGCATCAAGATATACTCCACAGTCGAGGATGTCAGAAAGCCTAGAGGCTAGTTCACTGAAGCGAAGGATAGTCTTGGCCCCAGTAGTACCCGGAGCGAAGCAAACGAGGGTAAAACTATCTTCTTCAGCTATGGAACGAACATTTTCAATTACCTTGGAAATGAGTGCTTGAGATGGTTCTCCCATCATAAAGTCTTGCACTTCCTGACGGTTCTTTTCTTGTTCAGATGAGACATCCCGAATTGATTCGGGATAATAGTCATAGATGTAAGAATAGCTATACATTGTTTTTACATTAAGCAGCCCAAGAAGGATTGATTGTTTTCGCAACAGCAAAGCCAGTAACCGAGGTGGCCCCCAGATTGATGAGATGTCTTGCAGTTGCGTTGATAGCGACTCCTTTGCGAACAACATCCTCAATCAGGATAACGTGCTTGCCGGCAAAATAACTGGTTGAATAATCGAAATCCGCAAAGGAATCGGAATATGATTGATTCTTTCGCGAAATACTATCTATCGCAGTCCTAACTCCTGTTCCCTGCTCAATGGAGGAAGCAACTCGCTTATAGCAATTGATCGCATCATCAGAGCTTGGCAAGAAACATATGACCCAATTCGATTTATCTGTCCCGGTGATCCTATTGATCCTTGTATTCATCGCTTCCAGGATACAATTACATCCTTTCCCATTAAGGAAGTCCGTGAAGCGGGAGCGATCCGCTTTTTGGACTGGGGTCCCTTCATATTCTTCAGGGAGGAGTTCGATGGTGTAGTAGATATTCATAATGCAGTTTTGTTTCTTGGTTGCAAAGTTCGCATATAGATTTTATTCGTTAAATTATTCGTAACAAGAATAAAACGTTGCGATTTTTTAAGATTCATTAGCCGTTAATCAAGTGACTATATTTCAATTCATTAAAAAGACAAACTAAAACAGGAAGCGACAATAAAAGAACAGCAATTCTTTTCTCTCTGGCCAAATATTCTTATTTTTGTTGCGAAAACCACCCCGTAATATGGCCAGCATAGATTATAAAAAGAGCGTCTTCCGCGTTCTGTCGGATCTTATCAAATCCGACAACATTATCTCAGCAAGTGAGATGGATAAGCTCGATGCCTATTGTGATGCTTTTGAAGTATCTGAGGACATCAAGATCGAGAGTTGCTCCATAACTCTTTCTGCTGCTACATCATTCATCGCAAGTACGCCACTAAAAAATCGAGATAAGGTACTTAAGATAATGGAAGAGCTAGCATTAGAGGATGGCGAGTGTTGCAGAGCTGAAGCTCTTCTCATCACGGCAATAGAGATTGTCAATGCCGGCAAGGGTTTTATCACATCCATGGAATTTAACAACCGTCCCATACTATCTTCCCAGATAGTATATGTTGACTCCACATACAATCCTAAGAAGAACGACTTGGACCGCAACTTTGATGATCTCAACAGGATCGTGGAGATGGGGGGCTTTGAATTGATTTACATTCCGCGAATTGCTAAAGAGTTTAAAGAGCTGAAAAGCACCAAGGACTTGAAACGGTTGCTCTCTCTTGTTAACCCCGCATTGAGTGATTCCGACGTAAGCAACAAGGTGGCTTCAATCCAGGACATGGATTCAAGGTATTTCTATCTTCATGTTCTCAATGATAAACTTGAGATGAACCTACACATCGATGCGCCTGTCTGGATGATTCGGTTGCCGAATAGCACAGTAAACGGGATAGGATATGCTAACTTCCTAAATATTCACGCAGATGTAAATGACATACGAGGTCAACTCGAATGGTTTATTGATAGCCTGAATAAACGTCAGGCGCCCTATTCGGTCACGGTTAATCGAAGGTCAGATAAAGCGCGAGATTTTCTGTATGGTGGCTTTCACAAGGCTCTCCTTGATGTTATGTCCACAAAGAAAACCGAGAAGTCCGAACTGCTAGTGTATGTGCGCGGAGGCGGATCTCCTTCAAATGAAGGCAAAGATAGTGGGAAGAAATATACCGTCGCTTTGGTTAAAGGCGGTAGAGTATATCCTATTTTCATTAATGGACGTGAAGCGGCTCTATATCTTCTTCTTCTACTTGGTTCGGCAAGTGGTAAAGGTGGAGTCAACTTTGAATATAAAGGACGTGAAGATTCAGATATCTTAAAGGCGCAGTACGAAGAGGCATATAGACTTGTTAGCGACAGGGAGAATGCACCTGACATCACTGTCTCTTCCAATTTCCGCCCCATAAAAACTAATGTCATGAATGCTCTCGAGGCTCTTGAGGAGATGTTCTCTTCAGAAAAAAATAAGGCAGCGTTATTTCTCCTTAAGCCAATTAAGCGGGATAAAAAAACATACTACATCCCGCTTGGCTCAGAACAGATCAAGATAGTTGGAGCAGGAGGCCCTGTCCCATTGACATCGTCTACAATCTTCAATCGGTTTTGTGCTTTAGCAAAGAAGAGTACCAAATAATAAGCCTCCGTATTATCCATTGAAGTTATGGGATATGTTTTGAATCATGTTGTAGCGGAATACAACAGAATAGATCTTGATGCTCCCAATGCGCCTATTGGTAGAGAAATAGTGAATGAAGCCATCGAAATACTGCGCACTTTGCGTGTTTATCGCACACGAGAAGTTTTCCTATATCTATCCGCAATCAATCTACTAAATGCTGCCATAAAACAGAACGAATTTAAAAAAGAACTGGGATATGGTTTCATTAAAGGGAAAGCACTCCTGGTGGCTAGAATCATCATAACCAGATATAAGTATAATGACATTCACTACTATTATGATACTCAAGAGAAATGCCTGTACATCGATGTTTATGGTGTAGTTTTTAGTTTTCACAACATTCTTGAAGATCCACTCATCATAGAACAAGCGACGAAAACAGAAAGGATTATATGGCCTGGGATCAGGCTTCAGAAAATAGCCGTTCCTCTATTCTCTTTTGCTAAATCGCTTAATGAGCAGGCACAATAGCGGTTTTGGCAATATATAAACAGGCCGCGCCATCATGCCGTAGCCAACCTTAAATAAGAGCCGTCCTATCGACTCTACTCTACTCTACTCTACTCTACTTTACCCTACCTGTCCCTGCGATGCTCAGAGCTGCCCAGTCCGCGCAGGATGGCGGATATGAGCGGCTTGAGCACCAGGAAGAGGACGATGACAAGGACCAGGGTCAATACATCTTCCATAACCTTGAACTTTGATTCTTTTCCCTTCGTTCCGGACCTTCCGGCCCCGGGGATGCGTGTATTTTTCTGCTTCGGGAAAGCCCTGCCGGAAGATGAAGGCAAGCCGGAGACGGAGAATACGCTCCCGCAGGGAGGAAGATTGTCCGTCTCCCCTGAGAGCAGGTCTGGCTTGACGCATCGGAGGTTGGGCTTAGATTCGCAGGAAAGGATACACGCCAATACCCGGGGCCGCACCAGCGGAAGAGTCGCTTCCGGTCAAAAGAAGAATCTCGCTGCAGGACAGCGCTTTCAAAACAGGAAAGACGTTTTACGCTTCTCGCTATCTCCCAGGGAAAAACGCACTTGAAGTTGTCAAGGGTTATTCGAGAAAGCAAGGGTAACTATGAGCAAATGAGAATAGGGATTGGCTCTTTTCGAAATGACTTCGAAATCATTCTGATTAGTCTGTATCCTTCGGGAATACGATTGATGGACATATCTTTCCGTAATCAGTCCTTTCCGACATTGCCATTAGGATCTTCTTGAAGATCAGCGGGAACGGACGGATTACTCTCTCAACCATTTGCACCGGTACCCCGCCGTAAAATGCTTCGGCAATCCCGCCTGTGATGCAGGCGAGAGTATCAGAGTCACCGCCGAGAGAAACGGCCTTGCGGATGGCATCTTCGTAATTCTCCGAGTCAAGAAAACAAATAATCGCTTGAGGAACCGTTCCTTGGCAGCTATCTTCCCAGTCGTAAATTGGATGCCAATATTTCCAAGTCTTGTGTAAGTCATATCCGTAAGTGTTCTCGATATACTCTCGGATTTCATTCTTCGTCTTCCCGGAACGAGCTAAGAAGATCGCGCCGGCGGTTGCCTGGGCGCCTTTCACTCCTTCAGGATGGTTGTGAGTAATAGATGCCGAAATAGCTGCGACCCGCTCAGTTTCTTCAATGGTATTGAAGAACCAACCTACTGAGCTGGCTCGCATGGCGGATCCGTTTCCAAAGCTTCCGTATGGATGGCGCCCAGTCTTTGAGATATAAGGAGATTCACCGTACCTATCATCGAATTGCCATAGATCATGAGGGAAGAATAGCCAGCGATAGAATCCGCTCCCATATCCTCCCATGGGACATGGACAATTATGTCCGAATAGGACCATAGAATCCTCCAGACTTTGGTAGGAGCATTCCTTGTCTTTAAGCAGCCAGAATGCCACGGCCATCGTCATGACGGAGTCGTCAGTATACCCGCTCTCGCTTGTGAAGCACGTGAAATTATACTCTTTTGTGTTGTTGAATTCATACACCGACCCGATGGTGTCTCCTGTTATTGCTCCAAGCATATCATATTTCTTTTGGTTACGCACAAACATAATCTGTTTCGGCGAACCTAAAGTTCATTCACAAAAAAGTGATATAGCACCAAGTTGCAGGGTAAGGCAATAACATCCGTGAGAAAAAGATCCGCCCCGGAGGATTGGCTTCGGGGCGGCGCAGAAAAGCAAG
>Ga0247609_10005041_pt1 | contig 13052 bp, 9 predicted proteins | sample 172DNAGHGlowgp2_FD_193487 | JGI IMG/M metagenome (GOLD analysis project Ga0247609, IMG submission 193487) | Sheep rumen microbial communities from Palmerston North, Manawatu-Wanganui, New Zealand - 1728 DNA GHGlow gp2 | ecosystem: Host-associated > Mammals > Digestive system > Stomach > Rumen ...
TTGTGCCTTTGACTACAATGATCAGCGTGGCTGGAGCGGACATGCCTTCAACGTGGACGGCTATACTGCCGCCACCGACACCTATCATGTGAATTGGGGCTGGAGCGGCATCGGTAATGGCGATTTCGCGTTGAATGCCTTCAGCTACAGGGATTATACGTTCAATATCGAGCAACAGATGATCATAGGTATCCATCCGCCCATCACGACCCCAACGATCAATGTGACACCTCGCCAGATCAATATGGAGGCGTTTGTTGACCAGAGTTCTACAGCCAGCTTCATTGTCAAGGGCAAGTTCCTGACCGATGGCGTGACATTGACACTCGATGATGCTGACGGCACCTTCTCGCTGGACGCAGCAAGCGTCGCCCTCAGTGATGTGGATTCGGGCAAGGTTGTCAATGTGACCTATGCACCGTTGGCAAGCGGCAATCACGCCGCAACCATTACATTGAGCAGCCCTGATGCCGAGGATGTGACCATCACCCTGAACGGTGAGGCTGTCCTGGATGTCTATAGTCCTGTGATGCTTCCTGCCGACAGCACCCACATCGGATTGACCCAATTCCTTGCTGAATGGACCGATGAGACCGCAGACAAATATGTGGAGAGCTATACGCTTGAGGTGAATACCAAGCCAGGTTTTACCCTTATCGGAGAGGTCGATTGGAGTGACATCGTGGAAAATTCCAGCAACTATGCCAACTACCCCGAGGAATTGGTGCCCGAGGAGTGGACTTTCACTGGCAACGGTCTGTGGTGTGAGCAGTCAGGTGTTTCCATCAACAATAAGAGCGCGTTGGCATCGCCGGTTTATGACTTGTCAGGTTATGAGAAGGTGACCGTTGTCGTGACGGCTAAGTCTTCCCTGTCCCAGAGTAGTTCAAAATTCATTGTCTCTACCGCTGTCGACCAGCTGGAGTTCTCGGCTCCCGGCGGTTCCCCGTTCACTGCCTATATCGCTGTGCTAGACTGCAATGAGGTGGACCAGGTGACTATTGCTGGCAAGAGCGGCTATCCCGTGTTCCAGAACATTCAGGTCTATGCCGGAGAGAATGACCAGATCCAGATGCGTGCTGTTGCCGAGGAAGGTGGTGCTGATTATCGCCTCATCACGGGTATTTGCGGGAAGAACTACACTGTCAGTGATCTGGCGGCTGGGGGTTCCTTCTATTACCGGGTCAAGGCGCATTATATTGATGGCACCTCGAGTCAGTGGAGCAAGAGCAGCTATGTGGTCCTGTCGGGTAGCAGCCATGACTATCAGGCGGGCGACGTGAACCACGATGGCGCGTTGAACATTCAGGACGTGACCGCCTTGATTAACTTCTTGCTGAATGGCGGAGGCGCTTGTGAGACTTGTGCAGATGTTGATGGCGATGAGATCATCGGTATTACTGACGTGACCACTCTTATCAGCATCTTGTTGAACAAGAATTGATCAACCACAAGACAGGATAACAGCAATCAATGGTGACATCGTTACTTCTTTATCAGGTAGCGATATCACTATTGCTATGTTATTCAGTTACTATTGATTGCAGTAAGTTGGGAGACCGGCACGGATTATAAAAATGGTTTATTTTTACAACATTTAATATAATTATTGTTGCTGATTTGCTTTTTTAGGAGTACTTTTGTGACTGTTTTAAGCGTCATTGCATGCCGCAATGGCGTTATTTTTGACATAACTACCTGGTACATAAATTATTAACATATTTTTTGATTATTTTATGAGAAAAATTCTATTCTTTGCAGTGCTTTTATTTGCGGCTATGCAGGCCACTGCTGCACCTGTTGACTTGAATTCGGCACAGGCCGAGGCTCAGAGGTTTGTTCAGCAGAAATTGTATGGTGGTAAACTTAATGCTCCTATTGTGGGAGATATGAAACTGGCCCATGTGGAGATGAACTCCACGATGATGGACCGTGCCGCTTACTACATCTTCAATACCAACAATGGTTATGTTGTTGTGTCGGGTGATGACCGTGGCGAGAGAATCCTGGGTTATGGTGATTGTCCGCTGGATTATAACAACATCCCCTGCAATATGAAGGCGTTGCTCGCCATGCTGCAGGAACAGATAGAATACTTGCAGGCTCATGAGGAGCTCCAAGTGGAGGCCCCGTCCCTGAGGGCAACTTCCGACATCCCGAGCGTGTCTCCCCTGTTGACTGCCTTGTGGGACCAGGAAACTCCCTATTGGAACATGTGTAAGATCAATGGCTATCAGTGCCTTACTGGCTGCCCCGCAACATCTGCAGCAATGGTGTTCTACTACTGGAAATTCCCTGATTATGTAACTCCCGAGGTGCCTGGCTATCGCTGTGAGTTGAGCACGTCGTGGTACGGCTCTTCGATGGTGAATGTGGCTGCCTTGCCTCCCGTTACCTTTGACTGGGATAATATGCGTGACACCTATACCAGCGGTTATTCAACTGCCGAGGCCGACGCCGTGGCTACCCTGATGCGCTATATAGGTCAGGCCGAGCACATGGCCTATGGTACCAGTGCTGCTGGTGGTAGTGGCGTGAGCGTTGATAGTGTCTCTCTGATTGCTGACGCCTTCAAGTTCTTCGGCTATGACGAAGAGACAGTGCGCGTGGTGAAGAAGACCAGTGCATATAGTGGTGGCCAGACGCTCTACACCGATGCTGAGTGGGCTGCTATCATGCAGGAGGAGCTCATTGAGGGCCGTCCTATCGTGTTCTGTGCAGTTGCTGGTGGATACTTTGGTGGTGGCCATGCCTTCAATATTGATGGCTATGATGCCTCTTCCAACAAGTATCACATCAACTTCGGTTGGAGTGGCACTTCCAATAACTATTATGCTCTCAACGCTTTCAATGGTCAGGGTTCGACCTTCAACCAGTACCAGCAGATGGTTATCGGCATTCAGCCCTCGTCGATGATAATACCGCGCCTCAGGGCCGACAAGACCAGCTTGTCAATGTCATGCCTCAAGAACAATACCGAGAATGGTTCGTTCACGTTGAAGGGTTCTCACCTCGAGGGTGAGGTAACCTTGACGCTCAATGATGAGAACGATGTGTTCGTTCTGAACAAGACCACCATTACCCCCGACGAGGATGGTAAGGTTGATGAGCCCATTAGAGTAACCTATGCGCCTAAGGCCGAAGGTAACTACCATGCTACCATTACCGTTAGCGCTGCTGGTGTCGAGGATGTCATTATCGACCTGGAGGGTACTTCAGAGTATGAGCTCTATCGTCCCGTGATGCAGGATCTCGATGAGTCGACGGTGACCGCTACCTCGTTCCGTGCCGACTGGACCGATGATACGCCTGTTGAGAACGTGAGCAGTTATACCCTTGAGGTAAGGCTTAAACCCGACGTGGTATTGTTGACCGAAGCTGACTGGAGCAACGTTCCCGAGGATGATACCAATCATGCAGCCGATGCTGCCAACTATCTGCCCGAGGGTTGGACCTTCAACGGAGCCCGCTTCTATCTTGATGGCGGTTTCATCTCGGCCAGCCGCAATGACGAACTCCTTCCCAATTGCGACCTAACAGGCTTCAGCAAGGTGAGTGTCATCATCAGGGCCAAGGCCTATTCCAAGGGAACGAACACTACGCTGACTATTACTACCGATCAGGAAACTAGGACCCTCATGCTGGCCAAGGAAGTTAACACTTATCTGGTAGTTCTCTCGGTAGGTGACGAGGGATTTGTCAAGATTATCGCAGGTTACTACCCCGAGATCCAGAGCATCAAGATTTACGGTGGTGAGATTACAGATCCTGATCCCTTCATGCTCAAAGCTCCGATCGTGAATGGCGATGCTGAATATAGTCTCATCGAGGGCATCACTCCCGACAAGTTCTATACCGTTACGGGTCTCACGCCTGGCGCTCCCTATCTCTATCGCGTAAAGGCATATTATGTCAATGGCACTTCAAGTCTCTGGAGTAATACCAAGGAGGTAGTTCTCCATGAAGGCCAGGGTATTAAGGGCGACGTGAATGGTGATGGTCGAGTTGACATTGCGGATGTGACCGATCTGGTAAACGCTATGTTGTCAGATACCGCTCTTGATCTTGAGACTGCAGATGTCAATGGCGATGGCAGGATCTCCATCGATGATGTGACCTGGTTGATCGATTCTCTGCTCTCAGGCAACTGATAGAAAACAAGCTCACACTCGTGGGCTAACATACAAGAGAGACCGCATCAGGACAGTTCCTGGTGCGGTCTATCTTGTAGTTAATTCACTGGAATGCAATAGAGTAAGGTTTCTGTCAGATAGACGGCACACGTCAACTTGGGAAAATAATGTTAAAAATATTTTGCCATCTCGCTGACTGTTGTTACCTTTGTTGCGATTAGTCCTGCTGCGTGTTGTGACAAGCAGAGGGCGAGAAAAAAGATTGGAAAATGCGTCAAATTTTCCCAAGTAGGTTATAAATTTGACTTTAATTTGTTGTGTGATAAGGAATTACGTGTTTCTTGTCATGGTTTTGTTTTCCAGATAATGATTAAAGAGGCAGAAACCAGGCAATGGTATGTCTTGAGTGCCAAGGACAGCATCCGCAGCCTTGAAAGGCAGTTTGATGCTTTCTCGGCATTGAGGCGTCGGCATGGTGAACCCCAAGTGGAGTATTTCCTTCCTACCTGTGTTGAGCGCACGTCCATGTTTGGAACTCCCGCGGTCAGGCGCAGGAAGTTGGTGGGGAATTATGTGTTCGTGCGTGATACCTATTCCAGTATCTTGGAGATCAAGGCGATGATGTCGTCACTGTGGCTGTTGCCGCACCCCGACCGCAACCAGGACAAGCATCGTTTCATGACCATCAGCGATGGAGATATGGCCATCTTTATGTCCATCGCACGTGCTTATGCCAACGAGTTACCTTGTTATCCCCTGGATAGTGTCGATTTGGAGGAGGGAGACAAGGTAGAGATTGTCGGAGGAGAGTTTGACGGCATGTGCGGGACACTGCAATGCAGCCAGGGACGCAATGGTGGTAAGGTGCTCATGGCGATAGGAAATCTGTTCCTGGTCGCTACGCCCGACATCGGACCGCAATACATACGCATCCTGCAGTTTGGCAAGGGGAACAGGCATCCTTATCGTCAGTTTGAGTCCCACATGCCTCGTGTCATCCAAGCTTTGCATCACGCGAGGAATAAGGGGAATGATCGTGGGTTGACGACCGATGATATCGCAGCCATGACAGTTTTTACCGGACGCTTTGAAGCTCTGAAGCCGGCAACTGTCAATATCGCAAGTCAGCACGCCACGTTGATGCTCATGAGCTATGCTGCCCTCGGCGATCATGAGCATGTCGCCAAATGGGACGCTCGCTGCAGGGATATCCTGCCTCGAGTCAAGAGTGACACACAACGTGCCTGGCAGCTCGCCTTCATGTTTGCTGCCACGGGCGACGAGACCCTGCGCAGCCAGGCCCAGTCCATCGTTTCCACCTGGACGATTACCCCCCATGACCGCAAGCGCCCCCTCGTAGTCAATGCCCTCTCCACCTTTTCAACGACAGCATCTTGAACGGCAGACGTAGTTTGAGATGTATTGACAATCATCAAACGATAGACTAATGTCTGAGGACAATAATATAAATAACAACCAAGAAAATGAATCCACATCTGGTGCTCAGTCTGTACCAGTGACCGGTGGCTATCAAGATAACAATCGTCGCATAGTAAAGAACACGTTGTTGCTTTATCTGCGTATGATTGTCGTGATGGCTGTCTCCTTGTATACGAGCCGTCTCGTGCTAGATGCCCTGGGCATTGTGGATTTTGGTATCAATCAGGTCGTTGCCGGCCTAGTGGGAATGTTCGGCATTTTGTCCGGATCCCTCTCGGTATCGACGAGTCGTTTTCTGACTTATGCCTTGGGAACGGGTAATTATAAAGAGCTCAAGAAGACGTTTGCTACAGTACGTGCTATCCATATTATTCTTGCCATATCAATCTTTGTGATATGTGAGATATTGGCAATCTGGTTTCTCAAAACCAAGTTGACAATACCACCTGAAAGGATGTTTGCAGCCAAATGTGCTCTTCACTGCTCGATTATCTCGTTCTCGATATCCCTGCTGAATGTTCCTTATGGCGCATCTGTCATTTCTCATGAGAAGATGTCGGCATTTGCCTACATGAGCATCCTTGACGTTTTCGTCAAGTTGATGATAGTCTATCTACTCTACATCTCCCCAATTGACAGACTGGTGTTTTATGCACTCCTGGGTCTAGGAACTGGAATTCTTTATCAGGTGATATACGTTGTGTACTGCATGAGGAAGTTCCCTGAATGTAAGACAGCTCCTAAACTCAATAGAGGGGTAGTAAAGGATATCTCAGTATTTATCGGGTGGACGTTTTGGGGCAATGCAGCAGTCGTTGTCAAGGACCAGGGTGTCATTATGCTGTTGAACATGTTCTTCGGTCCAGTAGTGAATGCAGCTCACGGTGTGGGATTCCAGGTCAGCTCAGTGGTGACCCGTTTCATTGGAGGTTTCACGACGGCAGTACAACCACAGATCACAAAATCCTATGCATCAGATGATATCAGTCGATTGAACGGCTTGATTGTGAAGAGCACCAAGTTCTCTTTTTTCTTGATGGTGGTGCTGATTTTTCCCATGATCAATAACACTAGAGTGCTTCTTGACGCATGGCTTGTTGAGGTTCCAGATCACGCTGTCAACTTTGCCAACCTCATCTTGTTGTATACGTTTATTGATTGCTTCACAACGCCATTATATACTGCAGTGCTGGCAACCAAAAAGATCAAGGTCTATGAAATCGTCTTGACGATTCTGTATTTTGTCAATATCACTTGCACCTATCTTGCATTTAAGGTGGGTTTGTCGCCTGAGTCTGGATTTGTTCTGGCGATTATCTTCAAGATTGCGGTTTTGTTTTTACTTGCCCAGCAGTGCTGCAAGTTGTTTGATTTTGACAAACGTTCCTATTTGCGAATGTTCGTCACAACAATTGTTCCTACGTTGCTGTATGGCTGCATAATATCCGTTGTATATCAGTACTTTGTACACAATGACTCGTTCTTGAAACTGATAGGATTCTCTATCGTATTTGAGGCCTTGATGTTACCGTTTATCTGGTACTATGGTTTCAACAGGAATGAACGGGAGTTTGTGACAAAATCACTCAAGGAGAAATTTAATATCTCACGATCATGATACGAGTATCAAACCTTAGAAAAGAACAGTTGCCTCAAACCAAGGAGTGCCGCATCGTGTGTGACATCGATTGCTCGTTCTCCACGGCTAAACAGTTATGGTTTTCTGTTCCTGAAGAATTTGGCGATTGGCTCACCGACGACGTCTATGATGCCTTCATGGTAGCCATGCTTTTCCCAGCCATGTATTATAAGGAAGTCTTGGAGATAGATGGAAATGTATCAGGACGCCTTTATGATAAGATTACACATTATATTCAGAAATGTGAAATAGCTCACCATGACTATCTGCATGAGGTGCTTGTGAAAGTGAAGGGCTTCTCTGAAACGGAGAAAAAAGGGAAACTAGTCGGAACTGGCTTCACAGCTGGTGTTGATGCCTTTTCAACAGTTTATGACAGGTTTATATTAGAAGACAATGAAAGTCACAAGATTTCTGCTCTTTTCTTCTTTAATGTTGGAACACACGGAGGAGGAACAGAGAAGGCCAGAAAGAAATTTCATACAAGGTATAATTATCTGAAACCCCTTACTGAGGAGTGGGGACTTCCGTTCGTCCCGATGGATTCAAATCTATTTGATTTTTATAAATTTGAATGGGAGTTTGATGCGGGTATCTTTTGTAGAAATACAGCAATCCTTGTTTTCCAAAAAGTATTGTCAAAGTATTATATAGCATATGACTACTCTTATTGGGAAGTAACTCATATGACTGATACTGATTATGGTGCAGTTACCGACTTGTGCAATGACCAAATATTTGGAACAGAGTCTCTAGAGCTGATTGTTGACGGGGCACAATACCGGAGGAGTGAGAAGATCGAAAGGCTATTAGATTTCCAACCCTTCTTCAAATATGTGAATGTCTGTGTTAGTTCAAGACCAACTCCAGATAATTGTTCAGGTTGTCACAAGTGTATGAGGACGGAATTAGCATTGGACATGATGAATCGTTTGACCGAATTCAAGGATGTGTTCGATATAGAGCGGTATAAATCTCGGCGATTCAAGTTCAAGTGTGAGATGGTTCTCAACCGTAAGTCTGATATATATGCCAATGATAATTGTACTTTGGCCAAGAAAATGGGCTACCCGATGCCTCCATATTGTATCGCATGGTTAGTATGCTCACGTCGTATTATCAGGTCTTTCATCAGGAGGACGATATATCGTTTTATGAAATAATGTTAATGCATTGTCATTGATGGCTTTGTGAAGAAGATAGTTTCAATCATATGGCTTTATTAGATAGGTTTTTTGAGAAATTATTCAAAGCACGTGAGGCGGCATATTACTCTAAGATGAACAAAAAGAGTGCCGTCATTATAAATGATGTTGATTTTGGGAGAATACTTGAAGGCAAGGAAGCAATTGTTACAGGTGGCAGTAGCGGCATCGGTTTGGCTATCGCCGAAAAGATGGTTGAATGTGGTGCAAATGTGACAATTATTGGACGAGACCCAGAAAAGACTAAGAAAGTTGCAGAGGAGTTTCATTGTCAATACCTTTTATTGGATTTAACTGATACCAACGGACTTATCAAGATCGTTTCGGAGTACATTGAAAACAAGAAAATTGATATCCTTGTGAACAGTGCTGGCATTCTTGACAAGGAGAAGTGGCTGGAGAAGACACCCGATAACTTTGACCGGGTCATTAATACTAATTTGAAAGCTGCCTACTTTATGTCTCAGACTGTGGCAAAGCATATGTTAAAGCACAAGATCGAGGGACATATCCTGAATGTAAGCTCCTCTTCTTCAATGAGACCCAGTTGGGGACCCTATCAACTCTCCAAGAGGGCACTGAATGGTATGACGTTGGGTTTTGCCCAGAAATTGGCACCTCATGGAATTACTGTCAATGCCTTGGCTCCAGGAGTGACGATGACCCCCATGGCATCAAATTTTATTAAGGATACTGAGAATCTGGCCTATTATAATCCATTGCGCAGGGCTGAGACTCCTGAAGAAATTGCCAATTTAGCTGTGTTCTTGGTTAGCAACTTGGGCACTAGTATAGTCGGAGACACCATCATGATTACTGGTGGTTCAGGCATATTGAGTGATACTTTTTAAACTGGGTATTTGTTGAGATAATAATACGGTTTTTTTATTACCGTTGGTCTTTATAGAATGGGCATTATGAAGGTGAGAGCCAGGCAGTCTGGTATGGAAATGTTGCGCATCATTGCGATGGCGATGGTGGTGATGTGCCATACTAATTATTGGGCAATAGGAGAACCGAGCCTTGAGATGTGTGCGGATGATCCGTTAAGGGCTTTCGCACAGTATCTGGTGGAGTCATTTATTGTTGTCTGTGTCAACTGTTTTGTCTTCATTTCAGGTTGGTTCTCTATCAAGTTGACCAAGAGGGGATTTGCCAATTTAGTATTTCAGTTGTTGTTTTACAGCACTTTGATTTATTTCATCTTTGTGCTGACGGGACTAATCCGGTTCAACATCAAGGACTTTTTGATACATGCTGATTTCATTTCAAACTCTTGGTTTGTAAGGGCTTATGTTCCGCTTTTCTTGCTTTCTCCGATACTAAACCTCTTTGTTCAACATGCGGGAGAGCGAATGGCTAGAACTGTTATACTTGCCTACGCTTTCCTTGATATAGTGTTGGGTTGGGGTATTGACCTATTGCATGTGCACGGAGGCTATTGCCTGTTCCATCTCTGCTTGATTTATTTGATTGCACGATATATTCGGGTTTATGGCGGCAAATTCTTTACCCTTGACAAGTGGCATGATTTGTCAATCTATCTTGTGATATCAGTAGGGACGGCAGTGCTTATATTCTTGATGTCATTTGTTTCGCCGGCTGTTTGGCGTCATATGGGCAGAATGTTCCTATACAATTCTCCATTTGTTATTATTGCCTCAGTCTATTTATCATTGTTTTTTGCGAAACTTGATTTCAAGTCCAAGGCTGTTAATCTTGTAGGAGCATCTAGCTTTGCTGTATTTTTGATTCATGGAGACCCGTTAATTGCGGAGCCCTACATGAAGCCGTTCTGCAACAACTTGTTCTTTAACAATAGCATTGGTTATTTTTCAATCATCATAACGTTGTCAATTATTGCTCTGTTTGCTGTGGCGTTCCTGGTCGATCAGGTTCGGCAGTGGCTGTGGGGAATGATTCAGAGAGCGTTTTTTTAATCTATAATTTGATATTATGGATCTATTTTATTCTGCTGAGCGTAATGTGCAGATTCTGGTCGCACTGCTCAAGACCCATGGCATCCGCTATGTGATAGCCTCGCCGGGTACAACAAATATCAACTTTGTCGTCAGTGTCCAGAATGACCCGTTCTTTAAGGTGTTCTCCTCGGTGGATGAGCGGTCGGCTGCCTATCTAGCTTGCGGTATCGCCAGCGAGAGTGGTGAACCTGTTGTGCTGACCTGCACGGGCGCCACGGCTTCAAGGAATTATGCTTCGGGTCTTACCGAAGCCTATTACCGCAAACTCCCGATTCTGGCAGTGACTTCTACCCAGAACCCGATGCGAGTTGGGCATCTGAATCCTCAGGTGATAGACCGTTCTAGCCAGATGGCTGACATGGTCGTTGACAGCATATTCCTGAATATGGTACGTTCCAAAGATGAAGAATGGGATTGTGAGATCAAGGCTAATAAGGCCTTGCTTGCACTTCATCGTCATGGCGGAGGCCCGGTACACATCAACTTGGAGACAGCCTATAACCAGAACTTTTCTTTGAAGGAATTGCCGCCAACCCGGGTCATCAGTCGTATCATGCCCCACGAACAGTTCCCCGAATTGCCCAAGGAAGGGAAGATCGTGGTTTTTGTGGGCTCTCATCAGCCGTTTAGTCCTGAGTTGACCGAGGCCGTGGATGCCTTCTGCGCCAGCCATGATGCAGTTGTGTTCTCGGACGTGACAGGTGGATACCGTGGCAAGTATGAGTTCCACCCGGCATTAATCGGCTTGCAGTTCAATTGGGATAAAGAACCCATTCGTCCTAACCTGATGATTCACATCGGAGAAGTGAGTGGTGATGACTCGATGAACCTGCTGGTTGCTGACCGAGTGTGGCGTGTCAGTCCCGATGGTGAGTTGCGTGACCGCTTCAAGAGGTTGACTCACGTCTTTGAGATGGAGGAAGAGATTTTCTTCAGACACTATATCACTGATGCTGAGCCGCGTACAGGCTATTTGGACATGTGCCGAGATTATCAGCGACAGACGCTGGAGGCACTCCCCGAGTTGCCGTTCTCCAATGTGTGGATTGCCCAGCAGAGTGCTTCAAAGGTGCCTGATGGGTCCACGCTGCATGTGGGTATCTTGAACTCATTGCGCAGTTGGAACTTCTTTGATATCCCCAAGGGGGTGACCACTGCCTGCAATGTGGGCGGCTTTGGCATTGATGGCGATGTGTCGACGCTCATTGGCGCTTCGCTGGTCAATCCCGAAAAACTATACTTTGCCGTAGTAGGTGATCTGGCATTCTTCTATGATATCAATGTGCTGGGCAACAGGCATGTGGGCAAGAATGTGCGTATCATGCTTGTCAACAATGGTCGCGGTACCGAGTTCCATAATTCGGACCATCCTGCCTCCAAGTTCGGTGCCGCAGGTGACCTCTTCGTTGCCGCTGCAGGACACTTTGGCAACAAGTCGCCCGAATTGGTCAAGCATTATGCCCAGGACTTGGGATATGAATACATGACCGCTAGAACCAAGGAGGAATACCTTGCAGTGTGTGATGCTTTCTTCAGCCCAGAACCTAAAGAGCGCCCCGTTGTGTTTGAGGTCTTTACCGATAGCGATGACGAGAGTGATGCTATCCACATCCTGCGCAGTACTTTAGCTACCGGCTCTGGATCCGTCAAGCAGATGGCTCGCAAGCTGTTGGGCGAAAAGCTGACGACCAAAATCGGCAAGTTCATTCCTCATTGATCTCTGCCTTCATCAGGTTACTGTGGCAGGGTGTCTTCGGTATCCTGCTTGATGGCTCAGATGAAAGGATATTCATTAATTCTTGTTAATTATTGAGTTGATTCTTTAACTTATTCGGCATCTATTAGTCTAAGAAAGTGTAAAAATCGCGCACAGTGCTTTGGCTTTTCAAGAAAACGATGTACCTTTGCAGATTGAAACAGAACGAAGACGTAAGATGAAGCGCATCCTTTACATATTGGTTTGCCTGTTGGCAGTGGGAATGACACATGCCGTCCCGGTGCCCGACAACTTCTTACCCCAGCGCACCGAGACCACCAGTGGTCCCATCGCTCAGGGGGCAGAGGGGCGCATAGTCTTCACTGCGGGCAATAGTGACGCCTCTTTCAATGTATATTCTATCACAGGACAACTTGTCAAGGTAGTTCGCGTGGGTGCCGACCAGCGTGTGTCTGTAGAGTTTCCTAAAGGATTCTATATCGTCAGGTGCGGTAACCAGTGGTCTCGCAAGGTGGTGGTGCGTTGAATCGTATAATACGGTGCTACAGCACTGTCTTCCTGTTGAGAAGAATTGAATAAATGGGCGTGACTGTGTCACGTCCGTTATTGTTTAAAAGAATGAGATCATGATTCTCGCCGAGTTGTTCCCATACGCCAATATTGTTTACAACGTCTTGCTGGTGTTGTACTTTCTCACTGTGCTGGCAGTGATCGTGCTGGTGCTCAGCGAGAACCGCAATCCTGTCAAGTCGATGGCATGGGTGCTGGTGCTTGTGCTCTTGCCGGTACTGGGTCTGTTGATTTACTTCATCTTCGGTCGTAGTCTGAAGGGTATGATTCTGATATCAAAATCCCATTTGCGAGAATTGCGTCGCATGAGCGAACTGCCCGATCCAGCCGATCCGGGTGATAAGTTGTCCATGATTCTCGTCAGCT
>Ga0247609_10005043_pt1 | contig 13048 bp, 7 predicted proteins | sample 172DNAGHGlowgp2_FD_193487 | JGI IMG/M metagenome (GOLD analysis project Ga0247609, IMG submission 193487) | Sheep rumen microbial communities from Palmerston North, Manawatu-Wanganui, New Zealand - 1728 DNA GHGlow gp2 | ecosystem: Host-associated > Mammals > Digestive system > Stomach > Rumen ...
TGGCGGCAAAGACGATAGAAGGTTGTTCAAAACGTACGATTCAATACTATCGAGTGACGATTGAAAAAATGCTAACGGTTATGAATCAGCCAATTCGTAAGATTAGCACGGATGATATGAGAAGTTACTTGTCGCAATATCAAGAATGGAATGGTTGTAGCAAGGTGACGGTTGATAATGTTCGTCGAAATATCTCCAGTTTCTTTTCGTGGCTTGAAGAAGAAAACTATATTCTAAAAAGTCCAATGCGCCGGATTCATAAGATTAAAACGAATCAACAGGTGAAAGAAATAATTACGGATGAGGACATAGAGAGGCTTCGTGACAGTTGTAGTTGTAAGAGGGATCTTGCGATGATTGATTTGCTTTATTCGACGGGGATTCGTGTAGGAGAACTTGTGAATTTGAATATTTCAGATGTTGATTTTGATGCTCGAGAATGTGTTGTATTTGGAAAGGGAGGAAAAGAACGTAAAGTCTATTTTGATGCAAAAGCAAAACTGCATTTGCAGTCCTATATTAACAGCAGAGAGGACGATAATCCGGCTTTGTTTGTGACGTTGGATGCACCAAGTGATAGATTAAAAATAAGTGGTGTGGAAATAAGGATTCGTGAACTGGGACGTAAGATTAATCTACCTAAAATTCATCCTCATAAGTTTAGGAGGACTATGGCAACGCGAGCGATTGATAAAGGCATGCCAATAGAACAAGTTCAAAAAATACTGGGACATTCTCAGATTGATACTACAATGCAGTATGCAATGGTGAATCAAAGTAATGTGAAGGCATCACATAAAAGATATATATCTTGAAAAATGAAAAGAAAAAAGGGAGGTTTAATGGATACTTATATTGCATATTTTGATGAAACAGGAGATGATGGAGCTAATACGAAATCGAGTGATGAATTCGTTTTGACGAGTATTTATATGAATTCTAACTCATGGAATAGTAACTATAATATTATTAAGGAAAATAGAAAACAGTTAAAACAAAAGTATGGATTGCATATTTCTGAAGAAATTCATACAAAGCATCTCGTAAGAGATAAAGGGTTGTATAGAGCGTATAATTGGTCAGATGAACAAAGACGTAATATACTAATAGATATAACAAAATGTATAGCAAGTTTGGATATTAAAATAACTAATGTAATAATTGACAAAACAAAAATTAAAAATGATGATTATCCTGTCTTGGAAAATGCGTTAACATACAATATTCAACGTATTGAGAATTCTTCTGGTGGGGACTGGAATTATATTATTATAACGGATGAAGGAAGATTAGCTCCAATGAGAAAAACTGCGAGAGCAATAAGGGCATATAATCCAATACAGTCACATTATGGAGGAGTGCAGAATATTCCGATAAAAGGATTGATTGAAGATGTGTTATCTAAAGATTCTACGCAATCCTATTTTATTCAGGTTTGTGATTTTGTTTCATTTTTCTCAGATTTATACTACAGGATAGAGGATAATGGGGAAAAATTGCCTAAAAGGGTTGCGAGAGTAATAGATGTTACATTTATTCGTAGAATATTTGCCACGTTAGATAATGGCGGTGTGATAAATAAAAAAGCAAGTAACACTCATAAATATGGATTTGTAATTTATCCAAAATAAAACACCACCTACGAGACATTCGTCTTTTCAGTGGTTCAATTATATTTTATCATAATAATATATTTTTTCAAGTGTTTTATTGGATTAAAAGGAATAAAAAGTTGTTATTTTTTAAAATGAAATAGCTGACTGATTAATGGAGTTACCCTTGTAATCTTGGGAATATGAGAATTAATAAATTATAAGTTCTTAAAGTGGTCGAATTCGACCACTTTAAAACAAGAGCTAGTTTATATATTATCAAATGAATATAATTAATTATATTAAATGTTTGTTATTTAGATATTTTTATAAATTGAGATTTGTAGGGATGAATATGGAAATAGTACAACTAAAAGATTTAACTGATATTTATTTAGGGGTTACCCATACACCAGAGTATGTCTGGGACGGTGTTCCATTTTTATCAGTGAAAGATATAAGTGGTGGTAATATTGTTTTTGACAATTGCAAATATATATCAGAGGAAGAGTATAACTCATTATCAGAAGGAGCAAAGCCAAAAGTTGGTGACATGCTTTTTTGTAGAGTAGGAACAATTGGGAAACCTATTATTATTCCTGAGGGAACGCCTAAATTTGGATCTTTTGTTAGTTTGGGCTATTTACGAAATAAAGATTCTTCAAGATGTAAATTAGAGTACTTGAAACACTGGATGAATTCTAAATCATTCTTTCAACAGGTTCAATCTAATGTTAAAGGTGCTTCACAAGTTAACTTGAATACTGGATGGTTATCAAAATTTGAAGTGCCTCTACCAGAACTTAATGATCAGTGTCACATTGTAGAAATATTGAATAAGTGTGAAGAAGTAATAAACATAAGGAATTTAGAATTATACAAATTGGATGAACTTATCAAAGCCCGATTTGTCGAGATGTTTGAAAACTTGGAAGACACAGTTAGATTGGGGGATTGTTGCGAAGTTCATGCAAGAATTGGATGGCAAGCATTAACAAGAGATGAACATATGCAATCTGGTGAATATATGCTTGTTACAGGTACCGATTTTATAGATGGTCGTGTTAATTATGATACTTGTGTTTATGTGGAAAAAGAAAGGTATGAAATGGATCCATATATTATTCTTAGGGAGAATGATGTATTGATTACAAAAGATGGCTCTATAGGTAAGGTTGCTGTGGTTCATGATTTAGTTAAGCCAGCAACTCTTAATGGAGGAGTATTTGTTGTAAGGCCTGATGATAGATTTAACAAAGAATATATTTCGTATGTATTTAGAGGGCCGCTGTTTGAAAGGTTTGTTGAGCTGGCAAAGACGGGAGCAACAATTAAGCATTTGAATCAAAAACATCTAGTTGAGTTCGAGATCCCGTTACCATCAAGTAAAGAACAAGAGGAATTTGCTCAATTTTCAAAGCAGATAGACAAATCAAAATTTGTGGTGAATCATAATTTTTATAAATAGAAAGTTATATAGGAGAATATTTCGTGAGAACAATAACTAGTAATCGAAAAAAGGTAATTATAAATGAACTTGTAATCATAAGTTTGTTTTTTATTGTAGTGATGCTTGGTGTTATTATTGAGTGTATAGCAAAAAATAATAATGATAGCATGATGTTTAAAATTAATGATAATTTGTCAATGGTGATGCTCCAAATACAAGCAACATTATCAACTCTTACTATTGCGGTTATGGCATTGTTGTCAGGAAGTATTTCTGAATCATATATGGGAATATCTATTAGTTTATATTATTTAGAAACTAGACCTTGTTTAACAAAGACTAGTTATATTATTGTTGCTCAATTTGTATTGATAATTACTAGTATAATAAATCATATATATCTAAATTATTATATTGTTTTATCAATTCTTATATCTTCAATTTTATTAATTGTTATAACTATATTTAATATATACGAAATATTTAAGGGAAAAGATAATTACATTCATGAAATAGAAAGTTACATGGATTGGAAATTAAACAATGATAGTGACTATAAAATAATTGGGAGGAGATATGTTGAAAATTGGGAAGAGGTAATAGTAAAACAAACTCAGTCAGAATTTGATAAGTTTTTCGATTATTTTATGATATTTATAAAGAGATTGTTTAAAGAAAATGATATTGATGATATTAATTCTATTTCTGAAGAATTGGTTTTATGTATGTTAAATAGTGATTATGATAAAGTAAAAATTAAAGGTATTGTTTTTGTAGATAAATATTATAAAGGAATGTATCTATTATTGAATGATACAGGGGAAAATATTGATAGTGTTAAAATACATTTATTTGATGAAATAATATATGAATGGATAATGACAATGAAATCTTTAGAAAATGAGATATTTGAGGATAAAATAGATTTTAGACAAATGATAGATTATGTGATTAGATTAGCGCTATTATACAATGATAAAGAACTAGATTCTTATGAGAATAGAGCAATATTGGAGTGCTCTAGAAAGTTAGGTAGTTTGTATCAAAATTATAAGAAAAAAGGAAATATATTAAATGATGAAAAATGGGAAAGACAGATAAGTAGTTATAGAGATTATTATTATTCTTTGATACCTGAAGAATATGCGGAGTATTATTTTGAATTATATGCTTTAGTTGATTTCAATATATGTTATGGTTATATAATGAATGGTTATATGAAGTTAGTGGAAAATTCTATTTTTAATAATGATTTAGCAAGTGTATATATGTTTGATTCACCGGCGTATGTTTTAAGAAACATGTTAATTCATTGTTATATGTATTATGTAGGTTTTAGAGAAAATACGATTTGTGTTGATGAAAAAATACAAGATATGGTAAAGGAATTTTTGTTGACTGATGTTGTGCTAAATGCTGTTTTAAATTTTTATTATAGATTAGCAGAAAATGTTAAATTATTATCTGTTGAACTTGAGAGAAAGTTAGAGAATATTATATATAAAAATGAATTATTTCCAAAAAATGGAGAAGCAAAAAGAATTATTACACAAGATATAGCTAGAGAATATTTTTTGTTTGTAGTTTTATTAGTTGAAAGATTTTCATATAATAGAACTTTTTTATCTGATTGCATTGATGTTGATAAGTATTATATATATTTATTTGATAATAAAAATAATGATTTGCGAAAGCATTTTATTGAAATGCGAAAACTATTTTTTGATGATTCAAAAGATGAGAGAAAAAATGTTGACGAAATGATATTTAGTTTTGAATTATTTATGAAAAATAAATATAAAGAGAGCCTTATTTCTCAGGCTGTAAATATACAGAAGGAGTATGAAGAAAGTGAAAAAGAAAAAAATATAAAGGTTAAAATAATTGATGGAATAAAAGAAAGGTTTGAAGTTGCATATAGGACATTTAATAAAAAATTAAAAAAACGAAAAGAGTATAAAAAAATAAGAGTTTTTTCTTGTTTAGATTATACTAAGGGTATAGACGATGAAAATTATAGTATTTATTTTGAGTATTCATTAGGCAATTTTATGGGATGGCTTTGTAATGTTTTAGAAGATGATTTTGGAATAAAAACTGTAAATCGGAAAATGGATTTTAAAAATGACGAGTCTTTTAGAACATTTTTATTAGAAAAAAATTATGATATTTTGATAGGATCTGAATATGTTTTTGGATGTAAGGATTATGATAAGTATAGAGAACATACAGAGTTTTTAAATTCTAAGCAATGTGAATTTATTCCAAATGCTAAAGTTGGATTGGCATGTAAGAATAATAATATTTATGTTAAATTGGAAAATGTTACAGTAGAAATACATTCTCCATCGATAGATGAAATTGAAACAAAGCGAAATGAAAATGGAACAATTAGATATTCGACTATAAAAGGTATAGCTTTAGATTTTGAAGAAAATGAACTAAAAAAATATATATTTAATGAAAGAAAAATTATAGATGTTTTTTTTGATGTTAAGGTTGGCGTTGTTAATTCAAAAAAAGATGTAGGAACTATTGTTTTTCGATGATAGTAAATTAGAAAGCGAGGTTTAGTATGGATAAATATAGTTTTATACCTTCAAAAAGTGAATATTTAGAAATTAGAAATAAATGTAATAAACTTGAAGATTGTACTACGCCTGGCGATATTGCGATAGCTTCTAGAGATCTATTACAGAGTATTATTTCTATAATTTATGATAATAAAGGAATTCAAATTCCTACAAGTGCAACTATGCTTGAATTGATTGATGGAAAGATAATAAGAGAATTTGTTGATAATGATGTATTATTAGAATCAATTCATTATGTTAGAAAAATAGGTATAGATGCTCAACATGGAGATGCTATTAAGAAGAAGTATGCTCAGACTTCTAAGGATAATATAGAATTCTTTTTACAATTTGTAATTACAAAAATTGAAAAACCAGCAGATGTTAAGAATATAGTTTTACCTAAGTATATGTCTGAGGCAGAGACTAGAAAAATATATATTGATAAGTATATTAAGGAAGCTGGTTGGGATGTTGTAGAACCTAATAATGAAACAGAAATCTTTGAAGGTAGAAAAGTAAAATCGGGAAATATATTACCTAATAAAGCTTGTTGTGAAATACTTGTGGAAGGTATGAATAATGCTACTGGTAAGGGATTTTGTGATTATGTTTTGTTTGATAAATCAAGTAAGCCATTGGCTATTATTGAAGCAAAGAAAACAAGTGCAGATATAAAAACAGGTGTAGCACAAGTTAAAGAGTATGGTAGATGTATGAAAGAAAAGTATGGATATACACCTGTTCTTTATTACACTAATGGATATGAGATATATGTTATTGATGGTTTATATGTTGAAAGACGAGTTATGGGATTTCATTCTTATGATGAACTTGAACTTATGATTCAAAGAAGAAATCGTGGAACTATTGATAATACTAAAATAGATACTAATATAGCAGGAAGACCTTATCAGATACAAGCTATTACTAAAGTCTGTGAGAGATTTAGTGATAAGTATAGGAGAGGTTTACTTGTTATGGCTACAGGTACAGGAAAGACTCGTGTATCTATAGCTTTATGTAAGATACTATTAGAGAATGATTGGATTAAAAATATATTATTTCTTGCGGATAGAACAAGTCTAGTTAAACAGGCTTTTAATAATTTTAATAAGATATTACCAAATATGAGTTATTGTGTTTTGTCTGATAAGTCACTTGCAAATACAGAAGGAGCAAGAGTTACTTTTTCTACACATCAAACTATGATTAATTATATTGATGCAGAAGAAAAGAAATTCACTTGTGGTAGATTTGATTTGATTATTATTGATGAAGCTCATAGATCTATTTTTAATAAATATGGTTCTATTTTTAAATATTTTGATTCATTATTAGTTGGTTTGACGGCTACACCAAGAAATGATGTTGATGCAGATACTTATAAGTTATTTGGATGTAATCCTGGTGAACCTCACTTTGAATATAAGTTAGATGACGCGGTTAAAGAAAAGTATCTTGTGCCATATAGAGTTGAAAGTAGAACAACAAAACTTTTTGATTTGGGAATAAGGTATGGCGATTTATCGGATGATGATAAAGAAAAAGTGAATACACTTATTGTGGATGATGAAGAACCTGAAGATGATTATATTATACCAAAGAGTAAGTTGTTTAAGTTGATTTATAATGAAGATACTTGTTCTAAAGTATTAGATGACTTAATGTCAAATGGCATTAGGGTGGAAGCAGGTCAGTTAATTGGAAAGACTATAATATTTGCATATAACCATAAACATGCGGAAATGATTGTAAGAAAATTTAAGGAAGATTTTCCTAATTATGGTGATGAGTATTGTCAATTGATTGATAATAAAGTTAAGGGTGCGGACAAATTAATTGAAAAATTTGAAATTGATAAAAAATTTAGAATTGCTGTATCTGTTGATATGCTTGATACAGGTGTTGATGTTCCTGCAGTTTTAAATCTTGTATTTTTTAAACCAGTAAAATCATCAATTAAATTTGTTCAAATGATTGGTAGAGGAACAAGATTATGCGAAGGATTAATTGATGGTAAAGATAAGAGTTATTTCTTGATTTTTGATTATTGTAGTAATTTTGAATTTTTTGAAGAACATCCAAATTATTGCGAGAATCCAAATTCAAAGAGTTTATCACAAAGAATGTTTGATGTTAAGTTAGATATTCTAGTTGAATTACAAAGCTATGATAAGCAGATAGATGCTTTATGTAAGAGTTATTATGATAGATTAAAGCCAGAATTGTATAACAAGACAAAGAAGGTTAAAGAAGATTCTTCATCAAGAATAGCAGTTCGTAATGAAATGCCATATGTAGATAAATACGCAGATTATGATAGATGGGATGCTATCGCACCATTGGCTAAAAAGGAAATAAAGTATCATATTTCTAAGCTTATTGATAATGATATAGGTGAAGATGTTAATGCGTTAAGATTTGATATGCAGATGTTGCAAATTGAATTAGCAGTATTAGCTAAAGGCGAGTCGGGATTTGCTGCAAAACAAGTTGAAAGAGTAAGAAAAGTTGCAAAACTTCTTTTAGATTATGCAGCAGGGAAACCAGCTGTTATGAATAAAGCAGATGTATTAATTGAACTTAGAGGTGAAGATTTTTGGTCTAATCCTACAGTGGATAGATTAGAAAAATATAGAGAAGATATAAGAAATCTTTTGATATATTTACCACCAAGAGTGAATCCGGTTAATATTGATCTTGAAGATGAAATAATAGAAGTTGGTGCTAAGGTTACTTTGATAGATATTAGAACATATAAAGAAAAAGTAATTGATTATCTTGTTGAACATACTAATAATCCAACAATAATGAAAATTAAGAATCTTGAAAAGATTGATAACAATGATATTAATGAATTACAAAAGATTCTTTGGACTGAATTGGGTACGAAAGAGGATTATTTTAAAAGTACAGATAAAGATAATGTCGCCGTATTTATTCGTTCACTTGTTGGTATTGATCAAAGCATTATTAACGAGAAGTTCGGTAAGTTCTTAAGTGAAAATGTATTGAATTCAATGCAACAGGAATATTTACAAGCCATAATAAATTACGTACGTGAAAATGGTGATATAGAAGGAAATGATTTGATTGATGTTGAACCATTTGCTTCATATGATATCGTTGATTTATTTGGCGAGAACATTGGGGTAGTTAAAGAAGTTATAAGTACTATGCATGATTGTGTGAGTATAGCGTAGTATTGACTATGGAATGAAGGAGAAGATTATATGAGTATATGGTTATTTAGAGCTGGTGCAAATGGAGAATATGAAAGTAAATTTTTAAGTGAGAATAGAATATACCTTACATGGAATCGCTTGAAAATAGATTTATCTAAATATAGTGATAGATCAAAATTATTAGATAAATTAAAAGAAATATATGATGGAGAAAAGAATAATACTATAAAGAATTGGGCTTCTCAAATATATCCTATAGCACATAGAATAAAAAAAGGCGATTGGATTGTATTGCCAAGTAAAATTTCAAGTACAATTCATTTTGGAAAAGTAGTTGGGGAATATGCTTTTGATGAAAAAGCGGATAATCCTTATTATCATTATAGAGAAGTAGATTGGTTTGCAACAGATATTCCTAGAAGTAATTTTGATCAGGATATTTTATATTCATTTGGAGCGTTTATGACGGTATGTAAAATTACAAGGAATGATGCTGAAAATCGAATTAAGAAAATGGCTGATAATGATTGGAAGGTAAGGAATACATCTAATAAGATATTTGCAGATGCTGATGATGCAGAATCAATAACATTAACAGATATTGAAGAAGCAGCAATTGATGCTATATCAAAATATATAATACAAAAATTTCAGGGGTATAAAATGGAACAGCTAGTAGCTGAAATTCTTCAAGCAAAAGGATTTACTGTTTATCATAGTAAGCAAGGTGCTGATGGTGGTAAAGATTTGCTCGCGGCTGGTGGTGAGATGGGATTTGGTTCGCCTAAGATATGCGTTCAGGTGAAGTCGCATGATACCCCAGTTGATAGAGTTACTTTGGATCAACTTGGTGGTGTTATGGCAAAAGTTGGTGCAGAATATGGTCTTTTAGTATCTTGGAGTGGATTTAAAAATAGTGTTGAACAGGAACGTGGTAATCAGTTTTTTAGGGTTAGATTATGGGATTCTAAAGATGTGATACGAGAATTGTTTAATAACTATGAGAAGATAAGTCCAGAAATGCAATCGGAGATACCGTTAAAGAGGATATGGATGCTTAGTGATGATGGTGATCAAATATAGGTAGGAGAAGGATAATATGTTTGATGTAAAAAAACTGAATGATGTTATTGAAGGGTATAAGAAAAGATTTCCTATGCAATGGAAAGAGGAAAACTTTAAGTGGGAAGCTATAAAGTGGTTTAAGGATAATTGGGACATAGAGGCTGAAGATTTTCATTCTATGTTTATGAAAGCAACTGAAAAAACATATAGTATTCTTGTAAGTGCTGGTAATTTTCCAAGAAAGATGATTGATGTTTTTTCTACAGAAGAACCAGAAACAGTTAGAGAAATGTTTAGAGTATTATATGATGAATCTAGAGATTTATCTGATAGATTTTTGTATTTTCAAAATCAGGCTGAAGAATTAAGAGTAAAATACAATGATGGTACATGGAAGAATCATTATCAAAGAGATAATGTTCTTTCTGTTTACTTATGGTTACGTTATCCAGATAAATATTATATTTATAAATACTCTGTTGTTAGAGCTTTTACAAAAGTTATAGGTAATGATTTCATACCAATAAAAGGTGGTGGAATTAATAATGTTATACAATCAAATATATTTCACGATGAAGTTAAGGAATACATTAAGAATAATTCTGAGTTGAATGAATTGTTAAATGCTTCATTAGATGAGATGAAGTATTCTGATCCAGAAAGAGTAACTTTAGTTTTAGATATTGAATTATATGTGGCTAGACATTTTGTAGAGGAAAATAGTTGGGGACCAGTTGGTTATTCACCAAATATTACTGTTGATAAATGGAGAGAATTATTAGAAGATAAAGAAGTTTTCACTAAGGATAGTTTTAAGGTGCTAAAGAGAATTTTAGATAACGGTGGAATTGCTTCTTGTACTGAACTATCTAATAAATATGGAGAAACGAAAAATTATTATAATACTAATGTTTCAAGTCTAGGAAAAAGAATTTATGATAAGATAGGTTGCCCTTTATGTAATGAACCAGATTGTAAATATTGGACAATCCCTTTTGTTGGAAGGAAAGCAGAAAAAAATAGAGAAGGAAGTTATGCTTGGAAGCTAAGAGATGAATTAAAAGAGGCATTGTTAAAAGTAGATATGTCAGATGTTTCTTTGTATAGTGAAAAAGAGGAAGTACAGATTGATGGTACTGTAGAGGAATATACAAAGGAAGACTTTTTAAGTGAAGTATTTATTGAGGAAGATAAATATAAAGATTTAATTAATCTTCTTAAAAACAAAAAGAATATTATTTTGCAAGGTGCACCAGGTGTTGGTAAGACTTATGCAGCTAAGAGATTAGCATATTCTTTGATTGGAAAGAAGGATGATTCTAAAATTGAATTTATTCAATTTCATCAGAACTACTCTTACGAAGATTTTATTATGGGATATAAGCCTACAGCTAATGGTTTTGAGTTAAGAGAAGGTGTGTTTTATAAGTTCTGCAAGAAGGCAGAGGCTGATTCTGATAATAACTATTATTTTATTATTGATGAAATAAATCGTGGTAATATGAGCAAGATATTTGGTGAATTATTGATGCTTATAGAAAAAGATTATAGAGGTAGTGAAAATGCATTGAAATTAGCATATAGTGATGAGGTATTTGCTGTACCAAAGAATCTTTATATTATAGGTATGATGAATACGGCAGATAGAAGTCTTGCTATGATTGATTATGCGCTTAGAAGAAGATTTAGTTTTGTAAATATGGAGCCAGGTTTTACTTCTGAAGGATTTAAGAAGTATCAAGAAAGTCTTCATAATGATACATTTGATACACTTATAAATAAAGTTATGGAATTGAATAGATATATAGCTAATGATTCCTCTTTAGGATCGGGATTTTGCATTGGTCATAGTTATTTCTGTAATCAGAATGAATGTACTGATGAATGGATGAGTTCAGTTATTAATTATGATATTATTCCTACATTGGAAGAGTATTGGTTTGATAATAAATCAGAAGTTGATAAGTGGTTTAATGAATTGACTGGGGTAATAAATGATTAAAGATAAGAGTATTTATATAAGAAATATATATTATATGTTATCTTATGCATTCTCTGTACTTAAACAAAAGAATTATGAAAGTATTGCTTCGGAGGATTTTGAGGATGTTACTGATTTATGTGCTGCAATTTTAGCGTGCGGAACGTCACAACAGTTAAAGCAAGGTCTATACCGAGAATATGTTATTTTCAATGATAATTTATCCGTGATGAGAGGTAAATTAGATATTAATGGAACGATTAAAAATCAGATTCAGAATAAAAGAGTATTAGCATGCGAATATGATGAATTATCGGTTGATAATATCTATAATCAAATTATTAAATGTACGATTAATTATTTGTTGAAGAGTAAAACCGTTAAGAAGGAACGAAAAGATAGTCTTAAGAAGGTGATTTTATTCTTTGATGAAATATCGGATATTGATGCTAGTTCTATTAGATGGGATAGACTTATGTATCAGCGTAATAACAAAAATTATGAGATGTTAATTAATCTTTGTTATTTTGTATTTAATAGTATGATTCAGACAACATGGCAGGGTAAGTATCAAATGACTACTTTCTCTGATGAACAAATGAATGTGTTATTTGAGAAATTTGTTTTAGCATATTATAAGAAGCATCATGGTGATTTGAATGTTGCAAAATCTGCTGAAATTAAGTGGAATATTTCTGATGAAACTGATAATAATATGATTAGATTTTTACCTAAAATGCAATCGGATATTTATTTGAAAGTTGGAGAACGCGTATTGATTATTGATACAAAATATTATACGCATACATTGCAGGTACAATTTGATAAGCATACTATTCATTCTAATAATTTGTATCAGATTTTTACATATGTAAAAAATGAGGATGTAGATAATAGTGGTAATGTATCTGGAGTTTTATTATATGCGAAAACTGATGAAGATATAACACCGGATTGTGAGTTTATGATGGGGAACAATAAGATTGGTGTTAAAACATTGGATCTGAATACGGATTTTTCGTATATTAGATTGCAGTTGGATAAAGTGGCGGATGAGTTTTTGTATCAAGTTGTTATAGTGTAAAGATTTTGTCAGTTAAATAAAAAAATGAGAAAGGTCCTCTTTTTGGTATAATGGTTTTGACGAAAAAATCATACAAAGGAGGATCTTTCTCATGGATATTGTAACATTATTAGAT
>Ga0247609_10005044_pt1 | contig 13045 bp, 9 predicted proteins | sample 172DNAGHGlowgp2_FD_193487 | JGI IMG/M metagenome (GOLD analysis project Ga0247609, IMG submission 193487) | Sheep rumen microbial communities from Palmerston North, Manawatu-Wanganui, New Zealand - 1728 DNA GHGlow gp2 | ecosystem: Host-associated > Mammals > Digestive system > Stomach > Rumen ...
TTAGGTCATCATTTTGATGATTTTATAGAGACTACATTACTTTCTTTATTCTATGGTGCTGAAATAAAAACTATGATGCCAAAATTACATTCTGACAATTTTGAAGGAGTAGAATTAATTAGACCAATGTGTTTAATTAAAGAGAGTGATATTATTTCTTGGAAAAACTATAATGAACTTACTTTTTTAAACTGTGCATGTAAGTTTACTGAAATGTCAGCTAAAGATGAGTCTTTTAGTAAAAGAAGAGAAATGAAAAAATTAATTAATGAAATGCGTAAGATTAATAAAGATGTTGATCATAATATATATAAAGCTATGGAGAATGTTAATATGGAATGTATATTGGGTTGGCATAAAAATGGTGAGAATCATTCGTTTTTAGATAATTATGATAAAAAATAGTGTTTTAATATTTTTTAATTGTACATTACTAAGTATTTAAGGTATAATTTTATTGTTGTTTTGAGTGATAAATGGACTCGAAGGTGATATAGTGAAAAAAAAGTGTATTATGATTTATAATCCTACTAGTGGTCGTGGTTTTTCTGAAGATATGGTAAATAAATATCTTGAGATAATGCATGAGTATTCTTATGATGTTACACCAATTGCAACACAAGGAACAGGAGATGCTACTAAGATAGTGGCTTCTGCTGAAGGATATGATATTGTCTTTGCTATAGGTGGAGATGGTACAATTAATGAGGTTGTTAATGGTAATGCTATGAGAAAGAAGCCGTTAATTCTTTGTCCATTACCTGGTGGAACTTGTAATGATTTTGCATCAATGATGGGATATGGCCGTAATTTAGAAAAAAATCTTAGAATGGCTTTGGAAGGTCAAGTTAAGACATTAGATATAGGTACTATAAATAGTAAACAGTTTATTTATGTTGCTGGTATTGGAATGTTTTTAAATATATCTTATGATACTCCTAAGAAAGATAAGAAAAGATTAGGATATTTGGCATATATAAAATATGGTATAAAAGAAGCTTTTCATCCTATTAAATTATATAGATCAGAAATTGATATAGATGGTCGTAAGTTTAAAGGAGATTATTCTTTAATACTAGTTTCTAATTCAAATCATATTGCTGGAATGAGTAATTTTTATAAAAAAGTAACTTTAAATGATGGTGTTATGGAAGTATTACTATTAAATTCTCGTAATATTATTAGTTTTGCTTGGAACTTTATATTATTTAAATTAGGTTTTTCTAATAAACATATTGTTAAGTTATTAGGTAAAGATATTAAAATTGAGTTTGTTGATGAAGAGAGAGCAGTTTGGGGGATTGATGGAGAAAAATGTCCATTGAATTCTAATTATTATGATATTTCTTTACAGGAACAAATGAAGTTTTTAATCCCTAATAAGAATGTTAAGAAATTATTTAAATAGGTCGATGACCTATTTTAATTTGCTTTATTTTTAATTTATATATATAATAATAGCGATTTTAGGGGGGATTTGTGTGAATAGAGATGAAATGTTTGCTACAATCAATAAAGGTGTTCCTAATTATGTAAAAGTAGAATTAGATACTGGTATTATGATTAGAGAATGTGCTAGTGATAGAGCTAAATTAATAACAGAAATACAAGAAATTAAATCTTCATTTGAACAAGAAATGATTAAAACTATGGGATTTGATAAGTATAGAGGTTATTTCTTTAGAGATTTAAGAATACTTACTAGTTATAAAACAGCTGAATCTACATTGCATATTTCTCCATTATCTTTCTTAACTAGATTAAAAAATATTTTAGGAGTAGATAATGATTCTTTAGATTTTAATGATTTAGAATTAAAAAATCAATTATTGGAAAGACTTGAAGTATTAAGAAAAATGAAAACTCCTTCTGAATTACAAAATGAGTTTCCATTAATTTATAAAGATTATTTAACATCTAGAATTACGTATGATCAAATGAAAAAAATAGGAGCTAATCCAGCTTATAGTAATCATATGAATTATCAATGGCATATGTATAATTCATTTGGTTTTGATACAAGATTAAGTAGTTTTATAGAAAAACAATATGAAATGTATCGTAGTTTTATTGTAAGAAGACAATTTGTTGAAGGGTATTGTAATAGAACTCCTTTAGATTTATCTAAATTTACTGGACTAGATAAAGAAAAGTTTGAATTTTATGTTGCTCATAGATATTTAGAAACAGCTAAAGAAGCTAAAGATTTTCAAACTATTCAAAATTGTGTATATTACTTGATGACATATTTTAGAGAAAGTAAGAATTATGATATTTCTATTAAAATATATAATGGTAAGAAAATTACATATAGGAAATTATTAAATGACTTTAAAAAGTTACTAGGTAATTTTAAAGGTTTAAAACCTATTGATGAAGATAGAAGTAAATTTGAAGGCTATCATATTAAACATGTTATTAATCATTTAAATAAGTATTATGGTAATATGGTAAATTGGTATATTATTCCAGATTCTCCTATTTTTTCTACTTCATTAGGTCAAACTACTGTAATTGGTAGAGAAAGAAATGCTTTGTCTAAAGAAGAAAAAGATAGAAGAATAATGAAAAGAATGGGACTATATAATCAAAAAGTTGATTTATATGAAAATTCTGGATATGTTTTAAAGATATTTGGATGGAATGAATTTAATGGTTATATATGTTACATTTATCCTAATGGTAAAATAATTATGGATAAGTTATTTGAGGATTATATTAGATGTACTCCAGCAAGAGAAGAAGCTATTTATTCAATAGATGCTTTAGATTTTGATGAAATGAGTAAAAAGAATAAGCAACAACTTATGAAGAGTGAAAAAGCCAGAAGAATGTATCATGCCGGAGATTGGGAAGGTAGAGTAAAAAGTATTATTGAAGAAGCAGGTACAGAGGAAAGTAAAGAAGCTGTTCGTAAGTTAGAATTAAGATTTAAGACAAAGAAAAGCAACTCATAGAGTTGTTTTTTTATGAGTTAAATTAAGTCAAGTTTGAGGTATCTTTTTTTAAATAATTTACATGTTTTGTTGGATGTGATAAAGTTATAATAGAGGGTGACTAGTATGGATAACCAAAATAATAACGGAAATAATAATATCATTAGAAGTAAAAATATTAGTGGTGGTTATGAATCTTTAGATGATGAATATACTAAAGAGGATATAGCTAAAGAACGTAATATGGCTATGATGAATTCTGAAATGAATAAGATGAATAATATAGCTGTAGATCGTGTTGAAGAACCTAAAAAGGAGAATGTTTTTACTAATTTAAAAAATAAAGGAACAGAATTTTTTAATAAAGTTAGAGGAGATGCTCATACTAATTTGAGTTCTTCTGAACTAAGAAAGATGGAATTACAAAATAAAATGGATGCTAAAGCTAGTAGTATCCCAGTACAACAACCTAGTCCACAAGTACAACAAAGACCTCAGCAAGTACAACAACCTAGACCACAGGTACAACAAATGCCTCAACAAGTACAACAAAGACCACAACAAGTTCAGCAAATGCCTCAAAAGGCACCTCAACAAGTTCAACAACCAATAAATGTTAATAATAAAGTAAATAATAATGCTAATATTAATTCTAAAAAAGATGTCTTTGCTGGATTACCTGCTAATAATGCACCTAAGAAAGGCTTTTTAGCTAATTTCTTTAATAAAGGTGGAAATAATAATCAAACTCAAAATAAAGAGGAAAATGTTGAACCATGGATGTTAAATCAACCATTAAGTGCTCAATCATTGGGAGTTTCTCAAAATGAAATAAAAAAAGAAGTAGAAGTTCATGATGATAATAGCAAGTATTTTAATGCGTCTTCTAATACTGATAGAGTTGGTGAAGATAATAGATTAAAACCAGAAAATTTTGCAAAACCATTATTTGAAAAGAAAGTTAAACCTGGTAAAGAATTAGAGAAGAAAAAGAATGGTACGCTATTAAGATATTATTTAGGTAGTTCTTATGATTCTATTTCTATGGGAGTATTTTCTTTATCTGCATTAATATTTGGTGGTTTATATTTAATAGCTAATAGATTATTGTTAATAGGTCTTGGTGTATTTGCTGCACAAGCATATATTTTATGTTTTATACCATGGCATAGAGGAATTATATATTATGCTATTTTAGCGTTAGCATTAGCATTTGTAAGTAATCCTTTAATATTATTTGTTGCTAATAATAAAATAAAAATAATTAGAAGAACACATCCAAAGTTTGTTGAAGAACAATTAGAGGTTTATGTTAAGAGAAAGAATAAATCATATAGTGGATTAGCTTTATTAGTATTTTTAGTTACAATTGGTTTTACTACATATATGTTTGTAGTTAATCATTATAAGTTTAGTGGTCCAATTGGAATTGGTTACAAATATATTGAAAAATTATATACTAATTATACTAAATCTGAAGTTATTAATATTGAATATGATGATAAAGTTAATATAGATGAGTATTTTACTTTTAAACTATCTGATGATTATAAAAAAGAAGATAATAATTATAAATATACTTCTGGAGAAGGAGAATATAATTATTGTACAGTTAGCATTAGAAAAGTAAGTAATTTTAATAATTCAAATGCTTTATTACAAGCTATTAAGAGTTTAAATAAAGCCTCTGGTAAGATTGAAACAGAGGAAATTAATGGAATTGTATATGCTAAATTTGATTATAGTACGAATAATGGTAAATATAATTATTTAAGTATTAAAAATAAAGAGACGTTATTCATAATAAGTCATTTTATTGGAAAAGATACGCCTCAAAATGTATGTGATAATATGTTTGGTGAATTTAAGGATTCATTAAATGTAATTAAAGAAAATGAAGAAGAAAAAAAGTGATATAATAACTTTTAGGTGATTTTATGAGCAAAATAGGTGTTTTTGATTCTGGAATAGGGGGATTAACTGTTCTTGATGAGTTAATTAATATTATTCCTAATGAAGATTATATATTTTATGCTGATTCTAAAAATAATCCATATGGAGAAAAAAGTGATGAAGAATTATATAATATTACTTCTAAAATTGTTGATTATTTAAAAGAAAATGGTTGTAGAATAATTGTTATTGCTTGTAATACAGCTACTACAAGATGTATTAAGTATTTAAGAGATAAGTATAAAGATTTAATATTTATTGGAACAGAGCCAGCTATAAAACTAGCTTGCGATAATGATTATAATAATATATTGGTAATGGCTACTCCTGGTACTATAAAGAGTGAAAGAACTAATTTATTAGTTTTAAATAATAAAAAAGAAAATGAGAATGTTTTTTTGGAAGCATGTTATGGACTTGCTCATGCTATTGAAACTGAAGGTACAGAAGATGAGGAAGAAATTGTTGCTTCGATATATGAAAAGTATAAAGATGCTAATATTGATGCTATTGTTTTAGGATGCACTCATTATCCTTATATTAAATCATTAATTAATAAATATTTTAAAGATGTTCCTTTATTAGATGGTTCTAATGGGGTAGCTAGAGAAACTAAAAGACAGTTAGAACTAAATAATTTAGCTACAGGTAAAGGATCTGGAAAAGTAGATATGATAAAGACTAAGTGATACTTAGTTTTTTTTCTTTTCAATCTGATAAAAATATTGTATAATTAAGAAGAATAGGTGGTTAGTGTGATGAATGAAGAAATTATTACTAATTTAAAATTGGTTTATAAACCATTAATTATGTACTATGGAGAATGGGAATTATTACCTAGATTAGAAGAAATATCTTTAAAAGATAAAAATGGTAAGAATCTTTTTAATGAGTATTTGGAAAGATATTATTATACTCCATTAAATGTTATTTTTAAGGATGAAGAATTAGCTAGAAGTTTTAAATATGCTATTTGTTCTCGTTTAGGAGAAAGCGGTAGATCTTTATATTTTTCTAAAAGAGCTTTTTTAAGAAACGTAATTGCTAATGCAGATGAGATTGTTGAAAGTTCTGGAGATGAAGTATATCAAGAAATTAAGAAGGCTTTGAGAGAAAGAAAAGATATATATAGAGATGTAGATAAAAATGGTACAGAATCTAAGTATTATGATTCTATAAAGAAAGAATTTGTTTCTTGTGGCTACGATGTAGATTTTGAAGAATTTGTATCATTATGTAAGAAAAAATATACAAGATTATTAACTGGATATAATGCGGTATTAGATTTATTTGATAAGGCAATTAATGTAGATAAATTTATTGCTTGTTTTGAACCTATTCAATTATATTTATTAACTTGTTATTCAGTTTTGAAACATGGTGAAAAGCAATTTGAAGCTTATGGTAAGTTAGATTATAATGTTGTAGTATTAGATAGCTTTAGAGAACTGGTTGAAAAAGCTAGAAAAGAAGATGATTTCTTTAATTCTCATATTATGGTTAGTGACTCAATTTATACTATAGATGACTTATTCAAAGAATATGATGAGTTACAAAAAAGAGTTAATGAAAAATAGATAGTTATATCTATTTTTTTTATTCTATGTTAAAATGATAATAGTAAAGTGGTGAAGTATATGGGAAGAGTACAAAAATATGCTAATGTGTTAGATGATTATGATAAAAAGGAAGAAGAACTTTCTAATACTAGATCTATAAAAAATAAGGAACTATATGATACTAAAACTATTGATCCAGAGGAATTTGAGAAGACTGCTCCAATATCTATAGATGAATTAAAAAAGCTAAATGAAGCTACAAATGAAGCTCCTATAGCAGAGGAACCTAAAGTAATTGAGGAACCTAAGGTAGAAGAACCTAAAGAAGATATTTATTTAACAGCTTCATTACAACCTATTAAGAAAAAGTTTAGATTAAAAAAAGTTTTTAAAGTTCTTTTAGTTCTATTACTACTAGTAGGAATTGGCATAGCTTTATTTTTCTTTTTACTAAAACCAGCTTATGATTTATATGTTAATAGTAAACCAATTAATGTATTCTATAATACTATTGATGGTGTTAGTGACTATATAATTGAGCAAATAGATAGCGAAAAATCTGATACTGGCATTATTTATGGAGATTTGGATTTTCAAATTAATACAAATATTGAAGATTTAGATTTCTTTTCAAATAATAGATATGGTTATTCTTTAGGTATGGATACTAAAAATGATTCTTTTGAAGAATTTATGTATATAAAAGATGATGGTGTCAAATATGGAAGATATTATTATTTAAAAGATGGTAAATCATATAATACTTTTACTAATAGTGGTGAAATATATGATGTAACTGATTATGTTGAAGAAAACAGTAATAGATTATTAGAAATATATAAAAATTTTTTATCTGGTTTAGCTAATTCTGATGATACAGCTAATACTAAATATTTTATTGATAAGAATAGAGAAATAATTAAAGATTTAATAAATAAAAATATGGTTAAATCTAGTAAAGATACTATTGAAGTAAATGGAGAGACTATAAAAGTTACTAAAAACACTTTATCTTTTGATAAAGAAGCTATAGAAGATTTTGAAAGAGAATTTGATAAAAAATATATGGAAGATGAAAAATTACTTTCTTTCTTAGCAGATCTTTACGGAACAACTGTAGATGAATTAAAAGATGAATATGAGTTTACTGAATATGAGGATGATTATAAATTAGTTATAAATATATATACTGTTAAAGGTACTCAAGTAGTTGGTTTAGATGTTGAGGAGAATGGTTTTACTGATTTCTATTTATATATTAATGATAAGGATTTTGAAGTACATATTAATTTAACAGAAGATGAAGATAAATGTAGTGAGAAAGAAGATTGTGCTATTCAATCTCAAGATATTTTTGATATAAAAGGAGAATATGATAGTAAATCTGATATTACTGAAGTAACTGTTAATTATAATAAAGAAAAGTTAATGGTATTAGAAGTAAAGAAATTTTCTAAAGAAAAAACAGAGTTTAATTATGAATTATATTCTGAGGATGAAGTTTATAAAGGTGATTTCTTGTTGTTAAGGGGAGATCGTAGTTATAATTTAGATATGTCTGTAAAAAATAATGGTGAATATTTAAATATAAATTTAAACTTTAATTATTCTTTTGATAAGAAGATAGCTGATTTCGATAGTAGTAAAGTAGTAAATTATACTGAGGCTGGATGGAAAAATTGTGTTAATGATTTTGGTAATACACTTGAAGAAAAAGGCTTGATTGAAGGATATTCTGGTTGGGCTGTTGTTTTATCAAGTATTCAATCAGCACTTGTAGAAGAATATGATGAAGTTACGGAAAGTGTAAGTCTATGATAAAGAGCAATGTGTCAATAATTGCTCTTTTTATTTAACTTTTTTTATAAATATTCTATAATATTTATAGTTATTGATTAAAAAATAAAGGAAATCGATGATGTTGTGTTAATAATATAAGTAGAGGGTGAATAAATGGAAAGTTTGATAAAAGTTGAAAAAATATGTAAATCTTTTGGAAGCAAACAAGTTTTAAAAGAAGTTTCACTTGAAGTTAGAGAAGGCGAAATATTAGGCTTTGTAGGGCCTAATGGAGCTGGTAAAACTACAACTATTAAATTAATATTAGGATTACAATCTATTGATAGTGGAAATGTTTATATTAACGGATTTGATGTTCAAAAGGATTTCGAAAAAGCAATTGAAAAAGTAGGTGCAATTGTTGAAAATCCAGATGCATATATGTATTTATCTGGATTAGCTAATTTAAAGTTAGCAGCTAATCTTTATAAAGATATTACTGACGAAAGAATAATGGAAGTAGTAAAACTTGTAGGATTAGAAAATAGAATTAAGGATAAGGTATCTAAATATAGTTTAGGTATGAGACAAAGACTTGGTATTGCTATGTCTTTACTTCATAAACCTAATGTATTAATTTTAGATGAACCTACTAATGGATTAGATCCAGAAGGAATTAAAGATCTAAGAGATTTGATTAAAAAGTTAGCTAAAGAAGAACATATGGCAATATTAATTTCTTCTCATAACTTAGCTGAGTTGGAGAGCTTTATAACAGATGTATGTTTTATTAAAAATGGTGAAGTTATTAAAACAGCTTCTATAAAGGAAGTTAAAGCAAATGGTGTTAAACCATCTTATATTATTACTTTGGATAAGGTAGATAAATTAGACAAAGTATTAAATATTGACTATAAAGTTCAAGATGAATCTATTATTATTCAAGTTGAGAGAGAAGAACTACCAGATATTGTTAAATTACTAGTAGAAAAAAATTATAAAATATATGGTGTATCACAGATGATTATTTCATTAGAAGATGCTTTCTTAAATATAGCAGGAGGTAATAAAATTGATTAATTTAATTAAAAATGAATTATATAAGATATTTCATAAAAAGTTTATATATGTAATGGCAATATTAATTATTGGCCTTAGAGTTGTTACAAATGTTATATTGAATGCTAGTATTAATATTGATTTATTGTGGGTTTATGAATCATCTGTACAAGAATTAGAAAATGGTGATTTATCATCAATGTCTAAAGATACATTGCAGTATTTGGTATCTGATAAGAATCAATATGATGGTTTGTTAATAATAAAAGAAAATAAATATGGAAATAATTCATGGCAAGCAGAAATTATTTTGAATGGTGTAGTAAATGAAAGTATTTCTTGTATGAATAATAGTAAGTATATTGATAAAAATACTGAAGAATATGATAAGTGTAAAGCTGAATTTGATAAAAATATGGAATATGTAAAAAGTGGTGATTGGGAGCACTTTGTTAAAGCTGATTTAGAAGAAGCAAAAGCTCAAAAAGAATTCTTACTTAATCCACCTGTTCAAGAAAATGAATTGGATGAAGTAGATGAGGAAGCAGATAATTTATCAGAAAATGAAAATTTAGATGAAGAAGAGGAAGAAGTACAGGAAGTTACAGTATCTAGTATTGAAAATAGAATAAAAGCAGATGAATATAGATTAGAATATGGTATACCTTTTGATTATTCTCTTAGATCAGTAATAATGAATGATTATCAATCTTATTCTGATATGTGGGATAATGTTCAACATGACGATGAAAAGATTACTAAACATTCAGATTTAGTTGAAAAGAAGCTAGTAGAAAAAAATTATTATGAAACTAAATATAAAGTTGAGAATAATGTTTTACCTAAAACAGAAGGATCAACTTCTTCTCAATCATATGTAATAAGTAGTTTTACTTATGCAAGTACATTTATGATTATTTTAATAGTTGTTCTTGGAGCTACTGTTACAGCAGATGAGTTTAATAAAGGAACAATAAAACAATTATTATTAAAACCTTATACTAGAACTAAAATATTAGTAAGTAAGTATATTAGTTGTTTAATTGTATTCTTACTATTTATATTAGGCTCAGTAGTTGTATATTCTGTTATAGATGGAATAGCGTTTGGATTTAAAGATTTATTTGTTCCGGTTGTTGAGTATAACTTTAATACTGGAAAAGTTATGGAAATTAATACGTTTGTATATATATTAATTAATTTATTAGGTATTCTACCTCATTATATAATACTATTTACTTTAGGATTCTTCATAAGTGTATTAGTAGAGAATTCTGTTGTAGGTATTATTGTACCATTAGTATTTGATACTTTTGGATCATTAATTACAGAGTTAATACCTAAGAGTCTAGCAAAAGTAAGTGCATTCTTCCCAACTAATTGCTGGGAATTGAATCAATTCTTATTTGGAGGACTAGCTGATAATCAATATGTTACATTAGGTAAATCTTTAGTTGTAGATATTATATTATTAGTATTAATGATTTTCTTATCTATTAGTATATTTAAAAAGAAAGATATTAAGAATCAATAAAAATGATGATTTTTCATCATTTTTTATTTTACTTAAAAAAATTATGATATAATTTAATAGAATAGGGGCTTGATAGTATGAAATTCATTAGCTTACGTAAGAATAAAAACGAACAACAAAATGTTCCGGTTGAAAATGGTCAAATGCCACAAAATAACCAATATATGGAACAAGGTATGTATAATCAAGGACAATTTAATAATGGATATGATCAAAATAATTATATGAATAATCAATATCCTAATAATCAATTCCAAGGGTCAAATATGGTTGAAATGCCTAATAATGTTGCTCAAGGTAATATGGTAAATATGCAACAACCTATGGTTAATCAACCGGTTATGCAAGAACAGCCTATGTATGATAATCAACCAATGATGCAAGAGCAACCTATGGCACCAATGATGCAAGAACAAACTATGTATGATAGTCAACCAATGGTTCAAGAACAATCTATTGTAGAACAACCAGAAGAAGTTCCTCAAGTTGAGGTTCCAATTGAAGAACAAGTTAATATGGAAGCTATTAATAATATGGCAAATATTAGTATGGAATCTCAAGAAGTAAAAGAGGAACCTAAGGAAGAAATAGTAGAGGAACCTTTGGAAGAATTGGAAGTTAAGTTAGATCCATTAAATAATGCTAATAATCCTATTCCTGTGAATCCAGTTGCTGTAGATGTAGTAGTTGATGATTCTGATGCTGAAAAAGCTAAAACAGGCTTTTTTGTAAATGTTGGTATGTGTATGGGTTTATTATTTAAACCAGCTAAAACAATTGTTGAAAATACAAAAAAGTATAGGTTTACAAAAAAAGCTTTTAGTGTATATTTATGGATGGTAGTTCTTTCTTTATTATTATGTATAGCAAGTCGTCTAGTTTTAGGGTGCTTTGTTAAAACAGTTAGTTTAGCTACTGGAAGATATGTTATTAATTTTGATATGGGTAGAATGTTTATGCTAGATAACTATACATGGTGGTTAGTGGCTACTATTGTAGTATCAGGAATATTTGTATTGTTAGTAGCATTAGTTTATTATGCTTGTTCATTTATGAATAGTAAAGGTATTTCATTTGGTACATATTTAATGCTAGCTACTTTAGGAGGTGTTCCTATTACAGTAGGGCTATTAGTTTTATTACCAATAGGAGCATTATTCTCATCATATTTTGGCTTGATATTATTCTTTATTGGATTCTTATATGGTTATTTAATATTCTTAGTAGGAGTACTTAATACTTTGAACTTTAAAGATGTTGATAGTCTATTAAAATATAATTTAGTTAATATGTTAATATTGGGTATTGTGCTTGGTATTATTCTAGTAGTAGTTGTTAGATATACTAGTTATGATATCAGTTATTTAATAAGTGTAGCAGGTTTGGGTTAGTCCTAAACCTTTTTTATTGCAACAAAAAAACTACTCAATGAGTAGTTGTTTTTTAAATGGTGACCCGTACGGGATTTGAACCCATGAATGTATGCGTGAAAGGCATATGTGTTAACCGCTTCACCAACGGGCCAAAATAAATGGTGGGCCTGGGGGGACTTGAACCTCCGACCTCACGCTTATCAGGCGTGCGCTCTAACCAGCTGAGCTACAAGCCCATTTCTTTTTGGTCTTAAGTATTGTATCGTACTTCTGTCATTTATGCAAGTTTTTCTTACTTTTCTCGCTGACTAGTTAAGTATAGCAAGTATTATTTAAAAATGCAACAAAAAATTTCAAAAATAACTAAAAAAATGTGCTATACTATGGCAAAAAGGTGGCAATTTATGATTTTATTAATTAATAAAGAACATTTTTTTAATGAAGAGATGTTAAAAGATTTTGAAATGATAGAATATGAGAATTATAAAGAAGATACTATTTATGTAGAAAGAGATACTTTTAAACATTTTGAAATGTTAAAAGCTCATTTAAGAGTAGATGGTATTAATATAGATATTAGTGATGGTTATAGAAGTTTAGAATCACAAGAGAGTATTTTTTTAAAGTTTATGAATAAATATGGTATAGATTATGCTGAAGAGTATTGTGCTATGCCAGGTACTTCAGAGCATCATACTGGTCAAGCTATAGATATAGTAATTTGTAAAGATGGTAAATGGATTGAAGATAATGATGAATTATTAAAAGAGGAAGAAATATTTAATAAGATACATAGTTGTTTAAAGTTTTTTGGATTTATACTTAGATATCCTAAAGGTAAAGAGGATATTA
>Ga0247609_10005045_pt1 | contig 13045 bp, 9 predicted proteins | sample 172DNAGHGlowgp2_FD_193487 | JGI IMG/M metagenome (GOLD analysis project Ga0247609, IMG submission 193487) | Sheep rumen microbial communities from Palmerston North, Manawatu-Wanganui, New Zealand - 1728 DNA GHGlow gp2 | ecosystem: Host-associated > Mammals > Digestive system > Stomach > Rumen ...
CCACGCCATGATGCAGGATATAATCGGAAGACCATGTTGTTTCATAACATGAGTAATCCGATTCATCAAGTGGCATGATTCTGTATAGCCACACATTGCCTGCATGTGACGGATCCCAGCTACATGCAAACATATACGTGGAGATTAACAGCAATACACTAACGGCTATATATCTTTTCAATCTCATCATTGCTATATTTTGAAAGGTTGGCAGAATCCAAATGGTATATTATTGTAGAGGAAGGATAATTGATGTCCTTTAATTCCTGTCGAAGCACTTGTTTGGTTGTCATAATCTCACTAAATTCACTCTTCTCATAGCGCAGTTCGCCCTTTTCTTGAAATGAATCCTTTGAATTGACAATTCCTTTAAACTTCCCGTTTTGGAACCATAGCGCCCACTCATAAGTTGGATAAGCGAAATCTAGATGCCTATCGCTCTTGGCATGCTTCATATACTCCTTCACAGCCTCGCTGCTAAGAATAGAATTCTTGACCTTGGGATTGCTCAAACTCTCCGTATTGTAGAGCATCAGCACGCCATAGTCTATATCTGGCAGAGTGTCACGCAGTTGATGCAGCCTGATGGTTGCACTTAGTCCCTTCTTCTTGTGATGCAACATCTGTTTCACTTCCTGGCATAATGAATAGAAAAGACTCTTTGTTTCCTTTGTCCAATCACAATCCAGTTGTATCTCGTTATAACTGATGTGGTTTGCTCTGCACATGTCATCCACTCGTTTCACAATCCGTTCTGCGAGAGGCTTTTCCAAGCGCAAAGCTTCAACAGTGACAAATACTACAGGTACAATGTCAAGTGACTTATCTGCGAGAACCTTGGTAGAGTCCATGAAAATGGTTGTGGCAATAGGAACAGGCTGTATTCCTTTTCCGTCATAGAGATTATCTGAACTCACATCAAAGAATTTCAAATACAATCTCTTGACATCGTGCTTCTTTAGGAATCCATTCTCATAAGCATTAGGGGCAAACGTCCTCTTCCAGTGATACACTGCATTCGCAGGCTCATGCCTGAAAACGAAGGCCGTATCAGCAGATCCTTTATCTGCAGATGCTTCCTTATTCCCTTTGCAGCCTGCAAAAAGCAACAAAAGAGATGTCAATATCACGATCATATTACGTATCTTCATATCATTACTAATTACCACGCACCACTTTTTATCTCCCCAACTTCTTCTCCTCTTATTATTGTTATACTAAAGGTGCCATCATGTTCTTCACTTTCACCTTTAGGGGCAGGAAACCCATTACCCCATACCACGGAAAAAGAGTATTTATTTCCGTCTCTTTGCCATCCTGTATTACCAGAAGCAATCATCTGGTCTATTTTGTCAAACAGTTCTTCCGAAGGCATAGTCTTAAATTTAATATTAAACCTATCTTCGTAATCACCAGTAAAAGACCTCCTGCCCTTATAAGTTTCTATTATCTTGTAACTAGGAACTTTTACACCCGTAACTCGCTCTATCCTTTCAATAGGCCATTCTTCCCATATCCATTCATAATAGACATAAGTACTAAGTATCAATACAAGAGCACCTCCAAACAATATGCTGGAGCATCCCAAACAGCCTTTTAACACCTTCTTCATATACCTTCTTTACCGACGTTTCTTTACAATTGCCATCATACTTTTTCCTTATCCCGTTCCTTCACAAAACTTGTCAGCAACTTTAATAATCTCACTTTGTGTTGCCACGCTTCAATTATCCAAGTTTCAAAGTCAGAATCACTCAGGACCTCAATTTTCTTTCTTTCCCTTACTGCTTGGAATACAGGAGTTGCCTGTGAATCAAAATGCTTAGCCGCCTCAGTGAGCATATTAATGCTTGAATCATATTTCTCTTGCGAACCAGCAAAAAGGCTCAGTAAAGGACAAATCATTTGAAAGTATGAGTATGACTCCATAGCACATGAGATCTTAAATATCTCAGCATCAGAATAGTCCTTTAATTGTGAGACACTATCCACCATAGCAAAACTATACAATGAAAGATATAATTCTCTGTTTATGTCTTTGTCATTATTGATGCGGTTCAGCGTATTAAATAATTGCATATTATAGGCAGATGATGATTGCATGAATGCCAATTTTCTAACATCATTGAATTCTACATCTTTCAATCCATTATACAAGGAATCACTTTGAGTTATAATGCTTAGAGCATATTTAGCCAATTGTGGTTCTTTGTAAGTTCCTATGACAGCATTGAAATAAACCATTCCATAAGCAATGTAGTCTTGCATATGGCAAATAGTTGCCAAATCTTTGGGAAGTGAATGGTTTTCTTTCTTGAATGCAGATGCCATGATATGAACTGTATCAGCAACCCATTGGGCTTCTGTATCATCATCTATTATTGGCAATACTTTTGAAAATTCATCAAGAGCATCCACATAGTTTTCAATAATTCTTTCCTGTGACTCATTCGAAGTCGGTTGCCACTCAGGAGAATTTTGTTTAATGCTTTTTGGCGCATTGGAACATCCATATGCTGTGCAACATAGCAAACAGAATGTTAATACCAGTTTTGTACTCATATTATTTCCTATTACCATTCTTCAACTTCCATCTTATATAATTCCTCATCCGATATTTTGGGATAGCCATATTCGTACAATTCTTCTTCAGTGAACGTCTTATCATAATCATCGCCCATTAGAAGAATGAGTAGTCTGTCAACGATCTGACATAACGGCCAGAGGTATTCACGATTTAAATCCCGTGTTAATTCACAGATTGAACCAACAGCCTGGCTACATTCCATCATGCCAGACCATATATCAATAGCAGCTTGCAATTTTCTCCTATATCCCATTAATTCCCGAAAAACGATAAGCACTTCTATGTCACGCTTGAGATAATCTGCGTGATCAATTACTTTTTCGAAGAAATCAAATATCTTTCCTGGTCTGAAATTCTCTTTTACCAACGTTCTAAATTCGTCCATTTTCTCTTTTGAACGGTTCTGACTAAGTAGACCACGACATGCATCTCTATTATCACTCCATATCCCATCCTTATGATAGAACCATTCAGGATCCTTACCATAGGCTTTCATAGCGGCATAGAATCTTTGACGACAAATCTTACTTGAAGACTCCTGCCAATCGTCTATGTTCGCCAAGCATCCATCTTCATCTGAATTGTAAAGGTATCCATAAAGAATCCTATTGGCATTCCATACTTTAGTATCTATTGTCTCCGCCATAATTGATTACTTTAAAACTTTTATCTTTTGAGATTTACACACTGCCCTAAACTCAGGAGCATAGGTGCATTGAATAGTTGCCACACCTATTTCATATGTACCTGGGCGATCCAAATAGTATTCTGTTTCAATAGAGTGGGAACCCTGGCCGAGACCATAGTATGAATACCTAACCTCAGTATCCCGTGGAGAAACATTCTTAAAGCTATCACTCCATGAAAGCTGCTCAACAGGTTCCATACAAGCGGCCTTTGAATCTACAACCGTTACCATGTCGAAGTTACGCTCACAAGTGTAGGTCAGTCTCACTCTGATTCTATCACCGACATGCAGTTCTTCCCTGTCGGTAATTATTTCTCTCTTGATGGTCATACCACTTCCCAGTGATTCCACATCAGAAATGGGTTGGAGGAACTGTGCGAAGACGGCACCCCAAGAAAGGCCTGCGGAGCGTTTCTCTATTGTTAACTTCCTTGTTGACGAAGACAATTCCGTTTCAACATAGCCCTCATTTCCTTGACTGTCAACTACAAGTTTCCCTCCGTCTGCATAGAATACAGAAGAACTCTCGCTTGACAAGTATTCATCAGCATCAAGTAGCAAAGCATGCACCGCATTGACACTATCGATGGGAGTATCCCACTTCTGGGTTCGTTTTTCATTCAACAGCCATTTCTGCATCTCCTTGAAGGTTTTCTTGTCTTCCGGGCAAAGCATATGTAATGCCTCCATTCCAGCGACATGGGTAGGTATCTTGTAACTATACCATGAGAATGTAGCCCTAGGAGTATCGAAAGTCCGACCTCGATTCTCATCATTCTTCGTGTATTGATGAAGGCTCTCAGTATAGACCTTAGCTCTTTCATGATACCCTGCATATTCAAGGATGATAGCTGACATAGCTTTCTCACGCATGGTCTGATCATGAATATCCTTCTTCAGCAGTGGAATCAGGTATTGGTATGCCTTTTGAGCATCCGATGAAAGCTCTCTATTGGTGATGGCACAATTATACATATGCTGAAGCAAAGTGAAAGTCGGCATATATATCTTTTCACCCTTCTCCTCGCGCTTCTGCAAATCCTTTACCAGACTTATCATCTCCATGTCACAGAATCCGAATGCCCTGTCAACTACGTCATCTAGTTTATCGAAGCTCTTCCCTGTAAACTTTTGTAGGCGGCACATATGCATGACTATTTCCGTTGTCATATATAATGACTCCGGCATGCCCTTGAACCACCTGAATCCTCCACCAGGGCCTTGAAGCTTCTCTAGTTTACTAATGAGTTTCTTGGTAGTTTTATCTGATTCGCTTGCTGATGTGACAGGTATATCTCCATATTTGCGAACTCCTTCTTGCAAATGAGCTGACAGGAGATCACAATACAAAGAGACTGCAATGGATATTGCATTGTCTGAATCATAGTCAGTCATTGCGGGCAAAACTTTAATCGCCAACCATATTGGATTATTTGTATACTGAAGCGATAGTTGCTTTCGGGTACTTCCTTCAGGCAATAGTGCCGCAGTATCGATTTCGTCGGTTCCAACTCCATCCTGTGATACCACGTGAGTGACAGTTATTTCTGTCTTGTTCGGTAAGACCGGAAGAGAATGTTGTTCTCCGTCACTGAAATTATCCCCCACAGCATATATTCGACAGATATAGTCTTTGACTTCCTCGTCAGGAGTAAACTGATAATATTTTGTTTCTATTGCATTACCTGCCAGAATGAATGGTTTTGATTCAGAAAAGAGGACTTTTTCATCGGCAGCATTCAGCAGTTCAAACACCATCTTGCCAGATATCTCCTTCTCATCAGTGTTTATTACCTTAGCAGATATCGTCGTTTCGTCACCTACACGTACAAATCTCGGCATATTTGGCTGAACCATAACAACCTTTCTTGCGATAGTCTCGTCTTCAAGGTAAGAGTAATACATGTCCCTTGTATGAGCTATTGCCTTAAACTTCCATGTTGTAAGACAATCAGGAAGCTTAAATTCCATTCTTACATTACCATTCTTGTCAGTGCGCAGTGTAGGCATAAAGAATGCCGTCTCACTCATATCTGATCGCATGCCTATATCAGGTACCGTTTCTGATTCATCATTAAGTGCGCTGTTAGTATCTCGATAATCTACTTCCGGAGATGAGAATGCGCTGAACATTAGTAAATCATCTCGATGGCCACTTGGTTCTGCAATTTCGTAACGACAACATTTGGAATATCTTACTGAAGACTCCCTTATAACCTCTAGCTGCTCCAACATTGCAAGAATTGAAAGATTACTTTTGAACGTACTGAACTTGTATGGAATCGAAATAGACTCTATACGACGCTCATAAACAAGGTCTATTGGCTCTCCTTCTTCTAAATTCCATTTTGTCTCAGGAGTATTCCATTCAATTTTGGGGCCGAACTGACACCATTGATTCGAAGCCAGTTTATCCAACGATTTGTCGTATAAGGTAGCGATAACATTTGCTGTTACATTTCTCCCTTCACAATCCTTCACAGAAAGGATCCAAGTCTCTTGCATTCCGGGCGTTACCTTGTCACGGAATGTTTCCCATGACAGTTCTAGTTTACGTTTAGGAACAGGCTTAAAAATCGTAAAGTTCTGTGTCTGCATAGTCTTGTTCCTTACCCAGGCATAGCTTACAAGCAAGGCATTTCCATATGCTTTTTTGTATGAAAAATGTCTGTTTATCATACCTGAACTAGCCATTACAGCCCCGCTTTCAACTAGTTCCTCTCCTGCAAACAAATTATATAATATATAAGTATTTTCATCACTACAACCAATTTGTATTATTACGTCATCACCATTTTCAGGAAACACTTTGGCAGATTGGTATGACCACATTTCTGTCTGATGTGGCGTCGAATTGGCATACTTGTCAAACAACAAGAACTCATGACTCAACTCTTCTTCACCCATTTTCGCATGTAGAATATGTTTCCCTATTCCTAATCCAGACAAGGTTACAGATTGATTGCCTGATGAGAGTTGTACTTCTGTTGAGTCATCTATCCAGTATTGGATATCCTTTTCAAGATCTTGACCAGACGCATTCTTTATTGCAACAATAAAGGATGGAGAATCGGAAACCTCAAATTTATCTTCCATCTGAATGCTCATATAGTAATCCTTGTTACTTAGATGTAGACTTATCCTCGAAGTCTGCATTTCGCCAGTTGTATCAACTACATCAGCTTCTGCTATGATGTTCATAAAAACGGGGCGTGACAAATCATCATTCTCGGATGAATCAGCGAGTAGCATAGGAACATCTATTGTAAAATGGCCATCATCATCCGTTTTGGATATACCAGTGAAATAGTTTTGTTCGCCATACCTGCCATAATAGCCACTAACCTCCCAATAAGGATTCAGAAATCGCCACCACCATGCTGCAGCGCGTTTCACCCTATAATTAACCTCTGCGTTAGCGATAGGAATACCAGCAAAACTAATTGCAGTTCCCTCTATTGCAATGGTTTCCCCGACTTTATATGGTTTGGTGTATTCATCCAGTTTAACCTCGAATGTTGGACGCTTATATTCTTCTATCTGCACCCGTTTCATTCCGTTCTCGCATCTTATTGTATATGTGCCCGTTTCAGCGTCTTCTGGAATAATGAAGTCATAGTGTCCAACACCATACTCATCAGTCTTTATTTCGGCACAAGCTATACTGTCTCTGTAGTATATGGACAGCTGGGCATCGAAACTTCTGCGGATAGTCTTTACGTTTTTCTTATGATCAACATAATAGCGCACAAAAGCAGCGTGTATTACTTGCCCTGGACGATATATTGCCCTGTCAGTAAGAATCTCTGTATATTCATATGCTCCTTCTCTTCGATATGAGTATTTATCCCATGACCAGGAATGTTCCACCTTACAGTAGACATCTTCATCTGTATAAGGAAGAATTCTGTCGGGGGCATTATTTCTCTTATATTTATATGTAATTTCTCCTTGTTTATCACAAGTGAGAGTCTTATAAACTTGGTTTCCCGCGCCTAAAATGTCAACTTTTGCCTTTGGGATGGGATATCCGTTAATAGAGTCAACTACAACAATTCTTAATTTGTTATCTGGTAAGTGCTCTGTTATAGCCGTTACATCGCTAACATGCAATAAATTCGAGTCCTTATCGCCATAATTAGACGATAATTCAATCTTATAAATACCGAGAGGCAGTCCCTCAACTTCAATCAAACATTCATTTTTGAAATATGGCGTCTCAGGATTAACCAAATAGGTCTTTTGGTATATCGGTTTTGATTCTATATAAGCTTTGATAATCTTATCAAAATCTGAACTATGCCTGCTATACTCAACTTTTAAGCTTGTTAGTCTCGTCGCATAAATAGAAACTGTCAAGCTCTCAATATTCCTGAAAGTAACAGGAATAGAAAAGCTCTTTTGGGGCGTGACTGTTTGATCAAAATCAGATGTTTCAAACATGGGGGCTTCCAGTTTTTTTATCAATGATTCCAACTCATTTGCATGGCTGTCAGTCGCAAATTTCTCCAAATAAGTTTTGAGTAATGAATACTTTTGCTCTACATATTCATTATAAGCCTCTATTTCTGCAGGAACTTGTCTGTCCTGACGACATATGTACTTTACGGCTTCACGTACAACAGGGAGATCTTCATACTCTTTGATAACCTTAGTGAGTTTAGCATACTTGTCTTCATATTCACTATATTCCTTTATTATCATTTGAATACGTGAATAGCATGCAGCAGCTCGGTTTTCTGTATTCTTATAGTAATCGTAGAGTACATCAAAATGCTCACATTCGATCCCTATAAAGCTTAGAAGGTCATTTCCGAAGATTTCGCTATCTTCTCCTTTTTCCACCCATTCATAATCATCCATAGAGATAGATGCCAAAAACTCAGGGTCAGATAATGCCAACTTGAAATATTCATCCGACGTCTTTCGTTGATTGTCTTCGTCATAATACCATCTGTCACTTGCTTTTCCTGCTAGCAGGTTATAGAGAGCAATCATAGCTCTTTCGTCTTTCTCTGCAGACATCTTTATTGCTTCTTCAGCAGCAAGCACAATCTTCTCGCGTAATGTTCTAAACCCTGTTAGACATGATGTCAGTAACAAGCAGAGGCTCTGATGGTCTTGATTGCCTATTAACTCATTTATGGTCTCTGTGAATATAGAATTAAGAGTCTCTGGCTGATCATTAAGCCAGGCCTCTTTAAGTTTGTTGATAGTGGAATCTAAGTCGAATTTCATATTTTGTTCAATTTGAAATTGTTAAAATCTTCTTTTAGTGATAATACTATTTATGTGTTAGGTCGAGTAATTTGATCCCCGCATCCATAATTAGTTTTCTCTGGGAAGATGTCCTACTACGTCTGTCTTCATGTTTTGTCCCACATGCAAGGAGTATATTACCTCCTGTATCATAGGTGAATGTGCAAACAGCTACAGCTGCTGGAGTTATATCTTCGTAACCATTGACCATGATTACATCAGTTATTGCTTGTAACCCTCTGTACTTGTTGTAGAAAGGACAAAACTTTCCATTCTCTTCATACCAACCCGTATCTATGTTGTTTACGTAGTAATATACCATAGTGTGTGAGCCATTCTTGTTGCCAAAAGTCTTAAAATCATATTCGTCTGCTTGTTTAACAATATCCATTCCTGGATGGAACTTGTATTTTCCCATGCCAACGATTCTAATGCGCGGATCTCTTTCATTCCATTCATCTTCAGCAGCCCCCTTTGATAGGTATTCCACATAGATACGGTCTTTTTGCTGTTGCTTTGCAATATTTATTACCATATCGGCTACTCGGTAAGAATAACCTCCAACACGTAATACCATGTGTTCTGATTCTTTAAATATCCTTTTAATGATGTAAGCATAAATACTTTCATAGTGAAGATGACGCGCACGAGCAAACACTTTACCTTCGTCAAACAATGCCACAATAGTCCCAGGCTTATCATTCTCCTTAATGAATCTATCAATTTGTTCCTTCATTTCAGATGACGGTTCATATGGGGCTATTTCCACATTCCCAAGCATATCAACTTTACCTGTATAAGTCTCAATAAGGCATTGTTTCCGTTCTTTAATACTTTTCTCTAGAAGAAACAAAATCATTTCTTCAAGACCTTTGCGAATAAGACTACCTATTTCCCAATTGCAAACGACGTGCTCATTCCCCCATAAATAATAATTGCGATTCCGTATCCAATATCTGTGCATCGATATAGCAGAAAGAGTTCTTCCTGCCTTATCATTAACCTTTGCATCAGGGACAGCTCCTTCTTTCAGGTAAGACACAATCTCCTTTACGTCGTATGCGTTGATTGCCTTATACAATCGGAAATCAACCTCTCTTGCTCCTGAGCGCAGAAAGTCTTCTTGTGATAGGTGTCCCATCCACCACTTATCTTCATCTTTGATAACCGGAGGCATCTTATCTGTATGATAACAGCTCTTGAAATTAACATATTCGTCTGTATCCAATTGGAACTTTTCTTTCCATATTGCCAACATATCATCTACAGGCTTACGGACATTTTCGTACTCCCCATATCTTAGCATGTACTGATAACATAAAGTTATCCAATAAAGAGGAATCGAAACTTCACCAAAATCAATAGGCTCTGTTACCATAGATGGCTTGAAATAGTCCATTCCGATTAACCACTTAAGCTTTTCAACATTGTTGAAGTATACCGCGACGAGAAGTTCTTCCTCAAATGTCAGATATGTTTTTGTCGTTTTTTCCATTATTATACAATTTTGTCTGCAAAGATAATAATTCTATTGTTTTTTCCTCTGCATTATTCAATTGCAAGCCTTGTGAAACCTCAAATTTCTCGAAATACAGGAATATCACATTCCCATACAACATTTGCACGCACAAGTTCCACCATCTTTGCTTCGCCTCTTCTACCAGATATTGCATAATACCTAGCGATTCCAGGAGATAATGCTTCAAAAAAGTATCTGCGGATTCTAGCACACTTCTCATTTATAGAATTATTTATAGGATTGGTAACATCCTTTATACTCTTTTTAGCTTTTTCTGTAAGTCCATTGGGCCGCATCAATTTATAAAGTTCCATAAGCTCTTTCCTGTAATGAGGTAAATTCTTCAACATGATACCCTCTGGATGAGATAGGAATAGAAGGTAAACAGCTTTTACAAGAGGTTCCATTTTGATTTCTGTTTTTTTGCTATCCGATAGAATAATCCGATAATCTTTAGTGACAGTCATTAAAGGAAACATATTGTCATCATGTAATGTACTCTCAATTTCAGAGTCATTGATACCATATAATCTTAATTTGCGGACTCGATCCCTTATTTCATCCAACAAAATAGAGCAATAAAAATCCTCTAATTCCTTTAAATGCGGTTTAGTTACAAAATTCTCCATATTATTGTTTATTTATTTTAGCTTGTATATAACCTTTGCCCAAAAGCCTGTATATTCTTTGAGCACATATGTTCATGAAAGATACCTCAACAAGAGGGTAATATCATCTTCCACTCTATATATCTGCACTTGAATATTATGATCTTTTTCCATCATTATTTCATTGTAGTATAATTGAATCTTTCATAGTTATATATCAGATTATTCGAAAAGGTAAACAAGTTGGGCATTTTATTCTTGTTCTTTGAATTTGGCTATTTCGCTGCCAACGAAGTGATAGGTGGTAAATAGTCACCTAACTCATTCCGCAGGCAGTCTTCCAAATTTAACATCTGAGGCATGAATTGTGAGCGCCAAGAAACTTCTGCGGAACAAATTGCTTTAACCCTAAAACGAAGTGTGAAGCCCTAATAGTAAAGACATGGGCCTATTTTTCTGGTGATTTACAAGTAACAATGATAATGTGTAAACAGAACAGGTTCATAAACTGCCGAATGAGTATAGGAAGGCTTCGAATTCCCTTTGCTTTTCTAGTTCCTGCAGCTCTTCATCAAGATTAATATAATCGTCAGTGATCATCGAGATATACCATGCCACAGAGTGAATCCTTTTCGTTTCTTCAAGTACGGCATGGTATTTTTCATCAGACCTGACAGACAACTCACAATACTCAGTAAAGTTCAACGTACCAAACATCCTGCCGGACGAGTATTCGACGTACAGTTCATCAAATAACTCCGGCCAGCTACCGTCTGTTGTAGCCCTTAACTTGTTAATCTCGCAAAGACAGGTTTTCATGCTCGATTTTACCTTGTTCTTCTTGCTTGTTAAGAGGTTCTTCCTACGTTTGAACTCTTTTGGATCGTCACGTTCCATATCATAGAACATATTCAGGAAATCGGCTTCTATCTCGAGGTCATATGCCTTGCTTAGTGCGTCATCTAGGCAAATCTTTGTCTTCAGCTTGTATGGCATGTCCAACCTATAGGCTCGCAGGAAATCCCATTGCTCATAAATGGTCATGTCCTTCATCTTGAAGAACCAAGTCATAGGAATTGCTATCTGCTGTTTGTTGACCCTGATTATTCTTGCCTCTTCATAGGTTGATGTGGGGATATATGTCTCAGCATCCACTATCATGTAGTCATCCGGCACGCATACTTCGTGTGCATAAAGCCTCTTGTCCCGTGAATCCCTATTCTTGGAATCCTTCGGCAACCACTGACCTCTGGCTGACAAATCTATCTTCAGTGGGATGTAGTTGCGACGGTCATGCCCGAACAGCATATTTCCGTCGTAGGTCATGGCATCAGCCATGTTCTTATAATAAATGCTCACTGAGTCCATACGTCAATATCACAATACAACTATACGTCAATACGTAAATATATCAATACAACTATATATGCAGCGTTCGATACAACAATACTATTATTTAATATGTACACGCATACGTGCATATAGCAATACTCCTATACAACAAACTGTTAATATATGAATCTGTCAATACGGTAATACGGATATACTACAATACCGTATTCGATGCTATCAGCTTTTCAACTTTCTCCTTCGGTTTGCCTTTGCCCCGATGCTTTTTGGGCTTGTCATCAGCATCTTCCTTGGCTTTCTTCTTGCCAAGCTGTTTTTCGAGAGTGGCAATCCTTGTTTTCAATTCTTTAATCTTGGCTTCGTATTTCAGATTCAGCTTGACGAGTTTTCCGTTATCCTGCCATGCTATAGCGGCTTTCATCACTTCTGCACGGAATTCTTCACTGACTTCGCCCAACTCCTCGAAGCCAACATGATATATGAATCCATCAAGCAGCTTCTTAGGATTGAAATACATGAATCCTTGCTTCTTTTCGCCCTTCTCGATATCAAGCGTATAGCCGTTTGGCACCGTTCTTACGTTGATAACCAACTTGTCTTCCTTATCCTGCTGTGCCATCAGAGTTTGATTTTTGAAGCGTTCAACATCGTGTCCTTATGTCTGGCGAAGTCCGTCAGACGTGGAAAGCAAGAATAAATATTCGAGCAGTTCCTGGCTGATGACATATACAATTCCTCAATGGTCTTGGACAGGGTACGCCCAGCAGTTGAGAGGGGTAGGAGTAGGTGTAGATGGTCATAGTTCTCATTGCCAATTGTTTCCAACCAGGCATTGAGATTAGTCACCTGATTGAGTATCAACACGTCGCTCCAATCGGGTATTTCCTTGAAGATTTGCCCGTGAAGTGACTCGTAGGCAAGGAAGTCAATATAGTCGGCAAAAAGAAGAAGATGGCTGTCTTCGGCATCCTTCTGTGGCTTCCGTTTGATGAAAGTAAGTCCTTTTTTGCCGAATGTCACAGGACTCTGGCAGT
>Ga0247609_10005046_pt1 | contig 13044 bp, 4 predicted proteins | sample 172DNAGHGlowgp2_FD_193487 | JGI IMG/M metagenome (GOLD analysis project Ga0247609, IMG submission 193487) | Sheep rumen microbial communities from Palmerston North, Manawatu-Wanganui, New Zealand - 1728 DNA GHGlow gp2 | ecosystem: Host-associated > Mammals > Digestive system > Stomach > Rumen ...
AATTCTTTTCTACGGAGTCAACAAGACCTAACGCCATACAAGTAACATAATAGTATACTAAACTTGGATAATTTAATGGAGCTATATAATTATTTTCAGAATCATCTACAATACACTGAATTAAGTTTCCTGGTCTAGTTACATCGATTTCTGTAGAGTGGTGTGGAGTATAGTGATTGCCAGTGTTATCTCTAGTTCTTACAAATTGTTCTGTAACATCACTAACATAAGTTTGCACAATATCTTTTTCAGTTATTGGATCTCAAACAACTTCTGCAGCATGATATGCCTTTCCATTTTTACCGTCTGGAAGAAGTTCGTTACAAGGTACTGGTATTTTACCTATAGTATTAAATAAATATCCTCCAGCTCCAGCAACATTTTTTACAAAATTTTGTATAGTACTTTCTGCAACACTTTCAGTATTTGAAGCGTAGACAAAATCTCCAAACATAAATCCAGAACTTTCATTTTCATTTAATGGAAATAATACAGATGGATCATATTGAGAAAAATCTCAATATGGAGAATTATCTTGTATTTCAGTTGCGACAAATCCCTGAACGGGGTCAACACTAGCTATACACAAAGCAAATCCATTGTGATTCAATGCACTATCGTCTAATTCTATACTTTTTAATTGCTTTAAATCTGAATATCCGAGATTAAAATAAGAATTACGTCCAAGATTAAAGTTGTAAATACCAAGATAATAATAATCACTATAATCTATAAGATCCTCCCTATAAACAACCTTTAAAAATAATAGCATGGAAAAACCTTCAAGACACTGTTTGATATGTGATTGTATTGCATTCTCCACACCAATTAAATCAATCATATTGCGGTAATTCCACTTATTATTTTCATTTACAAATTTACCTATAGCTGTATTGTTTGAGTGAGAAGAATCAACATGGTCCGCTTTTAGTGTAAAAGCTCTTTCTGGCAAAAATGTGGTAGAATCATTAGATACAAAGTTAGGTGAAAATAGAACTGCTTTATTTTGAGAACTAATTGCTTCAGAAGGATGTATTGCCAAAGTAAAGTTCTTTGATTTATTTGACATTGTAGATGAGCCTTGTAAATCTAAAGTGAAATTGCCAAGGTTTTGCCTATTTTCATCTACTAATTCAACTTCTCTTAATTCTCCATTTATTCCGGGACATCAGTCAAGTTCCTGAACATTTAATGTTACGGTATTCAGTCCCTCCTGGCCATCAGTATAACTTGTATTCATTCATTCAAAAATACTCTTTATACCATTATACTGAATATCTCTATTACAAGTAATAACCATTATAGGAACATCTATTTTACCAGCAATATTTTCTGGCATTCCTGCATCAACTTTAATTAATTGATTTTCGATAGTATAATTTGGAGCAGATTCAACTTTTGAGGTATCAAACATTTGAGTAAGAATTTCTGTCTCTTCGGGATCAATTGGCAATCCAATACGATCAGCATAACTATTGTAATATCAATTAATATCGATATCATGAACTTTTCTTACATTACTAGTTCCTCAACTGGCAATTTCCAAATGATTCAAACTAAAGTTTGAATTATGTAAAACGATTCTATTTATTTTTGCGGATGCAATTGTTTTTGTATTAACGGTTCCCTCAGCCTTACCGTCTAAATATGCAGTTAATTCATAATAATAATTGTTGTCTGTTTGATAGCAAACTGCAACATTTATTGTTAATAAATGATACTTTCCTGACTTCTCAGGATCATAATCGGTTTCTTTGTGTAAAAATATATTACAATTTAACGGGGATTGAGTAAACTGTCCACCAAATGTAATCTTATTTTGATAAACCACAATAGCTGCATTGTTTGATGTATCATAGCAAGTAATTAAAGGATTCAAAGTATTGTTAATATCATTATATTGAATGCCAAAATTAATTGTTTGATTTTCACCAATATATTGACCATCGGTATCATTTTCTAAAATATTTAATACTGCATCTGTTTCATCAGATTTTTTCCTTTCAATATATAATGCTGATTCAGAAACTCCTTCAATTCCATATAATTTTTGTGCATCACTAGTTTCTGATGGAATATAATACCTTCTTGTTGAAGGCCTATTATTAGAATTTTCTGTTTGAAAAAATCAGTTATAAGAAGTTGTAACTTCTTTACAATAAAAATACTTTTCAATGGGAGTTCCAATCTCTCCATTTAAAGAATAATAAAAAGTTACTTTATTTATTCCAGGATTTAAAAAATGAGTAGTAATTTTATATGTATACCCATCACTTACATTGATACTGCCATTTCCATCATAAGATGTATCTTCTCCAAAAACCTCCCATCTAATAACGCCAGTCAAACCTTGTGCAGATAGACCTTTATATATACGAACATTAAGAGCAATTTTAGTATTGGTGGCAAAATAATAAGGGTCCTCTATATTATTTGATTCGTAGATTATTTCATCAGAATTAGCAGGGGATATTTTTAAATAAAGACCATCTGGAATTAAATTGAAAAAACAATTATGAACGATTGTAATTGGATCAACAGTTCCAACAGATAATAAAGTTACAACTAATTGATAACTATATAATCCAGCATTTTCATTTTGAAATAAAGAACGAGGAATTTCATATATAATATCCCCAGATGTATCTGCTATCGTTCCACTTTCAATCTCTACTCCATTTTGAAGCCATGTATATGTACATAATTGCAATGGAGTTGCAATTATGTAGGGAGCTTTTAAAATAATTCCATTTTGTCTTGCGATACCTACCCCAATATCGCCACTAGACGATGTATACTGACTACCGTCATTTCTATATAGGCTAGGTTCATTAAACATATATGGGATTACAACATAGGATACACCAGTTATTTCTCTAGTTATAATGCCATCTTTGGCTATAATTTCAATAATTCCATTCTCTCTAAGATCTAAAGAAATATTTGTTGATCAACCGTTATCTGCATTTAATTTAACTGATCTAGCAGAATTATTTCCAACTGTATATGAGACATTATAATCCCCGGATCCGCCACTAGTATATAGTTTAAGAGTATATATACCCGCCCCATTATTTAATGGAACCGTACTATTAGACTCTAAAGCAATGCCTCCAAGAGTTGCACGAATGTATCATTTTGTGGAACCTCCCCCTCCCCCTCCAGGACCTGAACCAACACCACCATTTTCGTACACTCATTTTATATTAGACTCTAATTTATCCAAACGTTCGTCTGTCTTTTCCAATACAGAGTGCAAACTCTCACCAATATGTTTATTATCAGTGAGAGTTATATCCACATCTGTAATTACATTAGATCTACCATTAAGCTTCATATTAAATTGTAATTAAAGTAGTTTCTGTTTCTTCACCAGCAGATGAATCTTTGTCAATTGTTCAAGAAATATATCTCCCTTGATTTATAGTAGCGTAAGAAAACAAGGGTGTTTCTGTTCCAAAAACTTGTTGTGTAAATTTTTGTTTATTATTAAATATATTGTGTATTCTAGCTAATTCTAAAACATAATTAACTAAATTTCCAGATTCTACAAATTTTGTGATACAAATCATTGGAAACTGTTGATTAATATCAGCTTTATCGCTTCCACTTCCAGAACCTTCTGTTGTTTCTGGAATAATTCTAGAAAAATGTTGATATGTACTCGGTAACTCTTTATTAGACGTTAGTTTATAGCCAGAAGCTTGGCACATCATATATACTACTGGATGATATTTTGAGTTATCACTCAAATCTGTTAATGTAGCTGGAGAAAAATGGGCGGTATCTTCTGAAAAACTATAATTAGAAGACCAAGAACTATCAATTAATGGTTTTTTTGTCAAATTCTCTCCTTCGTGTATTCAAGAAACGGAAAGATCGTTTTCTAATGTACTCTCCATAGTCATATACCCATCGTCTTTACTATTTTTTGCACCATTATTATAATAATAATATTCACAAATTGGGAAAGTGCAAGCATATGTATGTTTATGCCCTCCTAAACAGAGTTTTACATTAAAATATTCCAATAATCTACTAAATCAATGGATACCGACAACATCAAATCCATTTATTTGATTTGTATGACTTCCTATAAGAGTTGTTCCCGAACCACTTAAGGAACGATAATTTCCCTTATTTGAAGGCGAAAGTCCATCTCTAGTAATTACTGTGAAAGGCATTTCATGACAAATGGCTATAACATTTTTACTAGTAGCAAGATTAAGCATGTTATATATCATTGTATAAATGCTAGTAAAACCATTATCAAAATAGTCAGTAGAATTTATATTTATTTCTTTATTATTTATTACCCAACCAGTATATACATTTATTGGATATTTTATTCCGTTAATAATTTTATGTCTATTAAATCATGTATCGCAATTAACATAAGTAATTTCACTATTAACTGCTATAAATCTATAATTATTAAAGTCAACATAATACAAAGAAGGTATGTATTTTTTATCTCCATTATCTCCAGTTATTAACGGTAAATTATTTTCTGAAATCTCATAACAATAAAATACATGAAAATAAAAACTGTTTGATTTACCATTATCGTCTCCTGTACCTAATATTTCAGGATCAGTGTTACATAAATCATTATTGCCAACAACATTAACTTGTTCTAAATGTTTAAATAAATTAATTCCAGCATTATAATAATCTAATCATTCATTTATTCTAGTTCCATTTTGAACCATATCACCTGTATTTAATAATACAGGGATAATATTTTCATTCTGGCAATCATTTATAATTTTAGAATTGAGTTTATTTGCAGCAGCAGCTCAAACTTGATATTCTATTCAATGAAATCCTTGTTGATCTGTAGTTTGATAAATTCTTGGAACATAAGCTGTTGGATATAATGTAAATGTATATTCATCAGAGCAATGCTCAAAATCCGGATTGCCATTTTTATCAGCTCTGCCAACAATATAAGTATATGTAGTAGGAACGCTTGCAGAACCTGGTATAAGTTTAAGTATACATTTATGGGATGTATATTTTGATCCATCTCCAGGAAAATCACCAACGATTCTTTTATAAATATTATTTATTGCATCAGTATTTCATTCTTTTCTATGTGGATAAGAAGTTGATTCTTCTTTACCAGCATCAGATGCCTTATACGATTCAAATTTAGTTCAAGTATTTCCAGATTTTAACCAAACATATTCATTAAATTGTCCTGCGGATATTCAATTGAACGTTCTGGTATTATATGCATTAATTCCAAATGAACAAGTAACCATATTTGGTTTATTCATATCCAATTTTGTTTTATCCGTTGCTACATTTTTATGTTCCTTAGAAGATTTTGGAGTATAGTTATTAACTGGAAATTTTTCTGCTGTATGAGGAAATTCAATATACTCCTTGTCAAGATTTAAATATTGAATGTCTTGCGCTTTGAATTCTACCCTATATCTAGAACTATCGTACGTAGTATGAGATTGATAAGCTTGTTTTGCAGGATCTAATTCAAATGTGTTTTTAATAATTGAATTTGATATAGGTTTTACAATATCACTACTTTTTCCAGCATATCCTCAATATTGATTTTCTACTGTAGACGGCTCTTTATTTAAAACAATAGCATCAATAAAAAATCATTTATAATTATATGTGGCTTTTGAATCTACAGAAGAACCAATAGCTTTTTCAATAAAATAAGATTGATATGTTATATCATTATTCCCATCCTTATCACCATAAGTTAATAGGAATCCATATGTATTTTCAGTATCAACACTAAGATCGATTAATTCTCTGTTAGATCAGTCGCCAACAAATCATTCTTTATCAAAAGTGTCTATATTAATGAAAACATCGGCATTTATATTAGGATCCGCATATTGTTTACAACGTATTAAATAAGTGCCTCCTGCTGGAATATAACCATCTAATTCAAGTTTATCTATAACAAGATTATTATTTACATCTGGATGCATAAAATGAATATATACATTATCAAGAGGAATATCAGAGTCAGAAGTATTCTCTAATTCAACATATCCATGGGAGCATCCAAATTTTATATCTGTTTTTAATGGAGCATAAAAGGCACCGATTTTTAATCTATCAGATCTAAGTTTAAGATCTGCATTAGCTGTAGCAGCATCTACATTATTGCCATCAGTCCTACACAATAGTCTTGAAGTAAAACCTCTTTTTCCTATTGTTTTTGAAATACTATTGCCAAGGCGCGTAACTAATGATTCTAGTGATTCATCTAGAACTTCATTACTTTTAAATTCTCCCTCCGAAGTAACATTAAATTTAAATCTCTTACCAGTATCTTCATTTATAAATGTTATGTCCGAAATGTCCGATAATTTGAGTCCTGTATCATCCGTATATACAATTCCCATATCTTCCAACATTTTTAATATTTCTTCTTGTGTCATACCTGAGTCTTCCTCTTCGTTAGAACCTCCTATTGCACGAAGTCCTTTTTTAGTTTTAATTCATAAAATATCTTGATCTGTTTGTCAAATCAGTTCGTTTTCCAGAAGATAATCTTCTACAGATTCTAATTCTGAAAAACTATTCACAGCTCTAATAGTCAAATGGGCAACCTTATACCTATAATCTGTTTCGTTTGGTTTACTAGGAATTATCTTTCTGCTGAAATCTTGGTATTTAGAATAACCATTAAATTTATAGAGTATACTTGGCCCAATATCAACAGATGCAATAGTATATGAAACATCAATATCCAAATTGCCCGTAGAGATAGTATTGGTTATCGGATCATAATAACCTTCTAATAAAATAACATCTGTTAAAAACGAACTAATACTAATTCAAATATAATTCGGCCCATATTTTTCTTCGGATTCTTCATCTAATTTAACGCCCCTTGAAACGAGAAAACAAATATTATACTTATTATCGTTTGCAATCGGTATATTTAATGTTGATATATCTACTGTAAGTCTAGAATCATCATACATTCCAATTAGATTGAACGCTATATCTAGGGTAGTATTTGTAAGATATAAAAAAATCTTAGTATCCGAAGTACATTCAACAAAGCCAGTTTCTGGATCATTTCATCTTACATATCCAGTAATATTTAAAGCTCCATTCGCGTCATATTCAAAATTATCTATTGGAGAAAACGGAGGAAGCTTCTCTGATTTTAAATCAATTGTGCAATCTTCTACAATAGACAAGCTATCTTCCTCTATTGATCACAAAGGTTCATTCGATTCAGTATTATATTCTGAAACTACTGCAGACATTGCAGTATCTGTTCCAGTATATGATACTATGCCGTAATCAAAAGCGTTTTTTAATTTTGTGACTTCTGCTTGTAGTTTTCTAATTGCAGAAAATAATATATTTAAATAATTTCCTGCATCTGTTTCTGTTAAATCTGTCTCATCAGGAATTTGCAGTCAAGTTTCTGGTTTAGCGACACTGGGCAACTCATCATACATTGCCTGAGTAAGAACAGGCACCCCGACTTTATACTGAGTAATTATATCTTTTACAGGAGTGTATAAATAAGTCCCAGATGAAAAAGATACTTTTATATAAGGATCTCCAATTATCACAGTTTGATCATTTAAAACATCTTCTTCTGTAGCGTTTGCTATAAATTTGGCAGATGTTATAATTGCACTATTACCTATTTCTGCACAAAGCACAAATTCTCAATATGGGGATCTAATATCTACTACCCGTCCGTCTTTATAAACAAATTCAGGTATGTCATTTGATAAATGATTTTTTCTACAAACTAATATAACATTATCTAATGCTACAAAATCTGTAACATATGAATCATTATAATAATATTGACCTTCTCTCCATTTTCCAGCCCAATTAAACGAATGTCCTCGTTCAAACTGATTAGAATATGGAAGCTTATTATAAGTTGTCATAGAATTGGAAAATTTGAATAGGGTCAGTACTTCCCACTTCTACATATCTTAAATACATAATTACATGGCAAAGTTCTCTCATTTGCTTTAACCTAGTTTCATTAAAAGAATGTCCGACACTTAAATCAGTCAGCTCTTCTTTTAATAATTTCCATAAACGATTATACAAGTTTTCCACAGCCGCATCCCTTTATATCATCAACAAAATCTTTGCATAATCCATCGCATGTATGTAAACCATTTAATAATCTAAAGGCTTCTACAAACTGTTTTTTAGAAATTAAATATGTTAACACATATACAGCGGCCATTAAAATATCGGCGTTTGTATTAGTTGTAGATATAACATCACAATCAGCCTTACAATTATTTTTTAATCAATTCGCGATTCTTTGCTTTTCGGTCATAACGTAACACTTTATAAGATTATATATTGTAAATATGTCATCGTCAAATCAAAAAGCATTTCCAGTATTGACATTATTAATATAGTCAAAAGCTTCATCAAAATCAACTAAATGTTCTATATTATTATTATCAATAAAAATCATTCTAAAACCATTAATAGAATCACCCCTAACAAAAAGACGTTGATTTCCATCATGATTTTCAAGAGGTATTAACATTTTTTGGTAACGATAATAGTTGTCTTCTGGCAACTCAACTTCTTTGTCACTTTTTAATTTATATACTGTATCTGCAGAATTAAAGGATTCTCATACGGTTTCAAAGTCTAGATCGTCACTTGTTATTTTAAGAATTCTTTCAAACACTACGTGATCGCCGTCTAGTATATTATCCTGAATCCATCGTTCATATGGAGTATTATCTACTATTTCTAGATTGCCAGAATCATTTATACCAATCTCCATAAAAAGTCTACTATCCTGTATATCCATAATTATATGTCTCGTACTTTATCGTTATAAGGATTGGTATCGCTAACTTGCAAAAGTTCAATATCAACTTGGCGCTCTTTAGTTCTAGCAATCCTATCATTGTAAGTTTTATTATTTCTCATTTCTTGCTCTTCGATTGCAACCCTTTTCTTCTCAATTTCAACTTTCTCAGCACTATTCTTTTCAATTTCTTTTCTGAGATTTTCGTTTTCAGTTTGTAGCTGATTAAGTTGTTTAGAATATTCTTGTGCTTGTTGTTGTAATTGCTGAAGTTGTTGTTGCAATTGCTCAATTATATTATTTTCTTGCTTCTTAGTTCTAACAGCATCATCTATATAACCCTTAAGTTCAGTAAGATTCTTTGCGGTCATAATATTTACTATCATAGAAGGATCAGCTTGGCCTGATTTTATTAATTCAACACTAGATCCCTTTAATCCTTCTTTGGCTTGGAATGTCTCAGTACTATCCTGAATATGTATATCAAAATCAGTCATAGTATAATATTTTGGCAAGGCAGTAAATATTTGATTTAACTTATTGCCATTTATTAATGTTCCACTAAGGCCTTTTTTATAAACTATTTTTGCAAGATTTAATAAATCGTAATTTACTTCTTTATATAGAAGATCCATGGCAGAAAAATATTGTTTAGTCAATAAAGTAGATTGTCTAATACCAACCTTAACATTACTTACAGCATCCCTTGCTTGAATGCCCCCCAATTTTTCTGCAAATACACCCGTAATAGAACTAGCTTGCTGTTCAATACTTTGAAGAACAAGATCAAATGCTTGAATCATTTGTCCTTTTACAGTGTCATCGAAACCATTAAAAGTAGTATTTATAAGTTGGGTTCCCTCTTGTGAAGAATCATAAAGACCAATTCCTTGCTTCTTATAAGCCACTCATTTTTGCAATCTCTCTGGTAGTTCTTCTCCCAAAAAAGTGGGAAGATGTGCGACATCAATCCAATCCCCAAGAGTTCCTCCTGTTGCGACTAAACTATCCCTATAATAAATAGTAAGATCATATCTATCTTGTAAATCCATAGTATGTAAAACTATACTAAATGGATCTCCGTTTTTATCGCTGAAAAATATTCCATTTATTGAAAGAGAACAGTCTTTAGGATTCGAAACACTTCTAACTATATTCTCGGATTCACCTCTTGTTATATAAATCTCCTCCCCAATCCTAATTCCTTCGTGCCTAACTAATTTATCATCCTCATATTCAATTCATTCACATTCATATACAGGAATTAAATTATTATTTAAAGAATAATAAGGATCGGTGACCTCTCTAAAAGGATGTACTTCCAATCCTCCAAGAATTCCTGGAGTAGTAGTTGCCCTAGGCATTCCTTCTTTTGCAGGGTGGGGAACACGAACATACATTGCTCCTCTATTTTCAACTCCTCTAGGGCAATCTGAAAGCAACTTTTCTTTTGCCTCCTTACTTAATTCACTATCATATTCTAAAAGAATTTGATCAACAGTTAATCACCTTCTAACAAAAGCTCTTGGAGATTTATTTAAATAAAATTCATTATGGTTCCTTTCAACAAAAGTATCAATTGGATTTAGAATTTCTAATTTTAAATTAGTTTTATTTCCAGAAGGCCTGGTTCTATAATAACAGATTCCCCCAATTAATAAATCTGTTAATAACTCTCGCATTTTATTTTTTAAATCAATATCGCGAGAATTTTTAATATAATTTAAAATATTCTGAGCTGCAATTTCATATTCCGAAATATATGTATCAGATACTTCTTTTTTAATCCGTTCTAATTCTCTAGCAAAGAATGGATCATTAACATCTTCTTGACCATATAATAGGGTTTGAACAATGACATTTTCGAGTTTCTCTTTAAACTTATCAAAAACAGCTTTATGTATTTTTAGCTGTTTATCACGCATAATATCAGAAATAGTGTGTTCGTCTTTGCAAGAAATTTGTAAATCTTGATCTAATTCTAGATATTCACCCACTAATACGTCTATATGCTTTTTAATAAGTGGTGTAAATCCCACAGAAGTTGGCGTACCTATCCCGTAATTTTCTTCCAAATGTCTGAATTGTTCAGGATCTCTTATACAATGGTAATAATTATAGGCTTTCTTTAATTGAATCTTATCATAAATAAGATCATTTATACAAGCATTTATTTTTTCTATTTCTTTATCTCTGTTCATAATTATCACACATTTTATCATCCAATACAGGTAATTCTTGAAGTGCCTTTCAAAAATGAATTCCGTGAAGTTTCCTGTCTTTCATTTCTTTTCTTATAAAATTTTTAAATTGTTCTTCATTTCCAGCATAAGCAAGAATCATTGGAGATAGTTCTAAATTAAGATAGAGAAGGAGCGTTCAAAACTCTGTCCCTTCAATTTCTTCTTTTATAACTTTAAGTTTACCTATGTATTTTCCACAGATAACTTCTTCTATTATATTTTTAATTTCAGATTCTATAGTCGTCATACTGATTGATTTGGAGGAATAATTCCCTTACGTTTATATCCGTTTTCATCTATATAATATCCTATATCTTTTCATTGATTCTTTATAGAATCAACTACTGTCGGAGTTATTCCTGATAATTCTTCGTCAGCAATTTCTGCCATTTGCATTGCTGCTATAATATCGAACTTTCTTTTATTCTCATACGAATAATTTAAAAGTTGATCAAGCATTTCTTCATAATCAATAGTATGTCAATAATCATTTACAAAATTAGATATTAACTCTAATCCATGCTGAATAACTGCCTCTGTTCCAGGAATTCCAATAAGTGTTTTATTTGGTTTATTAGTAGTTACTGCAAATTTAGGTCTGGTCATAAATAAATTTGCCTTTCCCTTTTCTCTAAAATATGTTTGTATAGATATTTTAGTATACTCCAACATTGCTTTACAATTATATCACATTAATAATTTCAAAGATATATCGTAAGCTTGTCTAATATCATCTGGCCTAAATTTATACATTGCAACGTATTTTGGATCTTCCATTCCAAATACACGTTTTTTAATAACTATACAGAAATCTGACACATCAGTATCGGTAGCAGAATCTTTCCTTCCCATATCAATTGCGTCTATACCAGCAACATATAAATTTTTATAAGGTTTGCCAGTTTCTGCATCTATAAGAGGTGGTTCAACAACCAAAAGATGAGATGAGACACTTTCTCTTGCAATAACGTTTGTCATTCCGTCTCCTTTACTTTTGTCCCAAAGTAACTGCATTCTTTTTGGTTTTATATATTGATTATGTACTTTTATTTGTACAAGTCGTTCCGCTATTGCAACAGGATCAAATACATTATCCCCATGTTTTGAAAGAGCCTCTCTTGGAGTAAAACAATGTTCAGCAGCTTCATCTAAGTATGCTTTATCAGTTAATTTACTTCTGATTTCTTCATATACTTTTTTAAATTCGATATAGTTAGTAACGCCACGATTGTCTACATATTTAGAAAGTCTACTAAATTTATGTGCCGGCAAAAAGAAAGCTGTTATTTCTGGTCTTCCATCATCAGTATCATAATTTTTATATGGAAGAATACCGTATGCCTCTGGTTTAGAAAACAATTCTGATATTCCATTAATTGCAATTTCATCACCTCCGGTGCCAAGAAATATTTTAGTGCCCAATTTTACACCACCAATATTCACTAGAGCATTACCTTTAATTCAACTAGCAGTTAATGCCTTATTACTTCCTGCTTCTTCATATACTAATCGGTCCAAACGAGGTCCTCTAATTTTATCAGGAGTATTCGCAATTACAGTTGTAATCATCGATTGCCAACCATATTCTATTCCATCTACACTTACTAAAGAAGCTTTTTTAGTTTCATCATTATTAAATTTCTGCCTAATATGCCTCATACCACCTTGGGTATTCATATTAAGCCAATCAAGTTGATATCAGCATTTTAATTTTGTACCATCAAGTTTTACTTGATCTCCAGCTGTAACCATTACATTATAACCGCGTTTAGTTGTATATGGTCTAACACACATAGATGCAGTCATTTCTGACCATCCAACACCACGTGATTTTAAGGCCCCAACATCTAAATGTAATTTTTCAGCCATTTCAACATAATGAAATCATTCATACTGTTTAGCAATGAAATCTGGAAACCGATAATCTCTACCGGCTCCAGACATTGCATTTTCATCTGCGACTTGCATTCTATAAAAATTTAAAAAGAATCAATT
>Ga0247609_10005047_pt1 | contig 13044 bp, 19 predicted proteins | sample 172DNAGHGlowgp2_FD_193487 | JGI IMG/M metagenome (GOLD analysis project Ga0247609, IMG submission 193487) | Sheep rumen microbial communities from Palmerston North, Manawatu-Wanganui, New Zealand - 1728 DNA GHGlow gp2 | ecosystem: Host-associated > Mammals > Digestive system > Stomach > Rumen ...
GGTCAGAACCTGACTCTCGGTGGTCAGTTCACTACTTACAACATGACTAACGGTATCACACTGTCACTGAAGCGTTGTCCTATGTTCGACAACATGGAGCTGTTCCGTCAGCTGCACCCATTGACAGGTAAGCCACTGATGTCTTACACATTCTTGTTCGTAAACATCAGCAACTTCGACGGTCAGGCTAACATCGTTAAGGTATGTCGTAAGGGTCGTGAGTTCGTTCAGTGGTACACTGGTGGTTCTGTAGCTCCTAACGGTTATGCTAACAGCATCAACACACTGCGTTCTAACAGCCGTGATGGTTACCAGGTACACTTCCTCGGTGAGGTTGGTATTATGGTTCGTAACCCACTGTCTTGCGGTATCCTGTACTGCGACGCTGAGGACACTGAAATTTCTAATGACGGTATCTTCACTGTAGGTGCGTAATATTAAATAAACATATAAGTATTCGACGGGGGTCATAAGGCCCCCTGTTCGATACTCAACAACTAATGTAAATTATGGTAGTTGAATTAAAAATCAAGAAGAAGAATCCCTGGGGAAACTTTATTAAGTATCGTAACTGTTTTGATTACATTGCTCCTTACTTCACACGCTCCGGGTCGATTTATACGGGTCTCACCCCAGAAGATGAGAAATATTTTGAGAAAGCTTTAGGTTATGAGGAAGGTCATTTGGCTAAGACATCTGACTTCTGGACAACCTTCTGTGTAAAAGTTGGTGCACGTACAATGCTCCTCGACGATTCTATCCCCCGTCAGGCTATGATGATTAAGTTCCTTAGTGGTCACAAGAGAGTGGCTACATCGCTTGACAAGCTGGATGCTGGTAAGGATTACCTGCTGATTAATCGTGAGGCTGAGGCAATTGAACAGAACAAGCAGAACAAGCTTCGTAGAGATGCTATCAAGGAATTCGATAGTCTGTCACTCGACCAGATGCGTCAGTGTCTTAGACTCTTCGGTATGTCTGCAGATCGTATGTCTAATGAGCTTGTAGAGTCTACATTGTTTAACATGGTTGATAAGAATCCTAAGAAGTTCTTTGACAAGTGGGTTAACAATAAGGCTAAAGATACAGAGTTCCTGCTTGAGCAAGCTATTGCTAAGGGTGTAATTCGTAAGGATAAGACACATTACTTCTACGGTACTGACATGTTCGCAGATAGTCTTCAGGATGCCATTGCTTACCTTGATAGTAAGAAGAATCAAGACTTGAAGCTTACAATCATAAACGAGACAAATAATAAATGATCGAATGATCAAACCATGAGATATGACGCATAAAGACATATATACTAAATTCATGATAGAATATGACAAGGCAAATGTTACTTCGTCATATCCATCGTTGACCGAATATGAAGTTGCTACCGTCTTAGACAAAGCATACAACGCACTGATTGCTCAGAAGGTTACAGGAAACAACGTTAGACGCGCTTCGTTTGAATCAGATATTAAATCTATAGCAGACATCAATGCCCTCGTAACAAATAAAGATATTAATATAGATGGTACTATAAAATGTCCAGCTGACAATAGTAAAGCTGCTATTTTACCTGAAGATCTTTTGTATTTTTTACAAGGACAATTAAAAATTACATTAAACACAGATACTCCGTATACATCATATGTAGGACCAGTAAATCCAGCGGACGATGTTACAAGCAGAGTACTTCCAATAAAGTTAGTAAATCACGAGATAGCAAAGAGTTTCTTTAGTACCGCATATAATATGCCGTGGATTAAGGAACCTGTTTGTTATATAGAGAATGGTAATATGTATGTTGTATATGATCCTCTTTGCTCACCTAGACTTACAGGTGGCAATGAGATAAATGTTACATATATAAAAAAGCCAAACACATTTGTAAAAGATCTTACTACTCCGAAGAAGTACGCAAATGGATTTGCATCTTATTTTGATTTCTCTGAGGGAGAGAGTGCTGATGTTAATGATACACTACCTACTACATATACTGTTTCAGAAGACGACTATAAGTTTGAGTGCAATAGTACTATGGCGGAAGAACTAATAAGTCTCGCTGTAACATTCGCATTAGAGAATGTAGAATCTAGCAGACTTAATGCTAAACTTAATACAAGAGGACTTGAGGCATGACATTAGAAGATACTAGAAGATTAGGCATGGAATTCGAACGCAGAGTTCAAACCATGATACCAGAGAAGCAGTTCCTTGAGAAGCTTGACACAGAAACAATATATTCTTTTTTGAACTAGTATCAGGATAGATATATTCATGATATCTATAGAAATCTAGACAATGTCGTTTCTGGTTCTAAGCTTTCTGCTCATATAGAAAGTGTATTGCAGGCAATGCTGACCACTGTAGAAATAAAGATTGATGATCATGGCGTCGATGCTCAGGATTATACAACAAGTATACAGGATGAGAACGGCGTTAGTATTGTAGATACAGCAAGATCTGTTGTGTACAAACTCCCTGCAAACTATTACATGTATGTAAGAAGTGTATCACAAGTATCATCTACATACAACTTTAAAGGCAGTAATACTGAAGGATTTAATAAAATTCGTGTAATACCAAACCAGCTTGTTTCTCAGTCTGATATCTGGAAGATCGTAGAAACTCCTTATGATAGTCTACGCATTCTAAGATATCCTGCAGCAGCAATTACTCCATTCACAGATGGTTTTAAAAAAGCTACAGAATTTGAAGACGTATATGTAGACGACACTGAGAAATACCCAACGCTCACAGTATTGTATGATCAATATACTACTCCTGAGGGTGTAAAGGTTACATACTACAAGCAGCCAGCTAAGTTTAGTCTTATGACATCCGTTGCTTGTGAGTTGCCTATTGACGCTTTTGAAGAGCTTGTAAGTGGTGCAGTTGATCTGTATGTTCAGTATGCAGCTGGAGCTGAGGCAAGAAGAAAGCAGATGCTGAAAGAGCAGTAGCAACGAAATAACCCATCGCGCAGTAAGAAAGACGAAGATGACGAAGAATGAGGTGCGTTGATATATTAGCGTCATTTGAGCTTGAGATAAACAAGATTGACGCAACAATAGAAAAACCGATGACTGATGATTCTCTATACTGGATCAATCAAGCGGTTGTAAAATTTGTGAAAGACAGATTCAACGGTAACGCCCCTAAAAGAACATCTTACGAACAAAATGAGAAACGTACTAGAGATCTAGTACATCTATGGCGCCAATGCACATTGCATATAAATAAAGATCTACTAGAGGAAGGTGAAATATATTCTCCTAGTGATCCGGAGTTTTATGCACAAGACGGAGACACTTTCACAAGTTGGAACGAAACATATGAAGGTGAAATTGAAGACGAAGAACTTATAAGAAAGTACTAGGTGTGGCGTAGATCAAATGTAGATCCAGTGGATAATCGTGTATTATTCATAGGATTTAATTCAAACCAACCTTTGTACGATGAATACGAATGCTTATATCCTAAGAACATGATGTTCGTATTAAACGAAGATGTAGTTATATCTGATCTAAACGATGACAACGCAACAGACACAAGCATATTTGAATGTACTGCTGACAGTTTCATGTACAGAGTAAGAAATAAGCTTACAGACTTTCATTATCGTTTTCACACCGCTCGCCCACTTCGAATCAGAACAAGCCATGGATTTAAGCTGCTTACTGATAAGAAGTATAAAATAAATTCCTATACGTTGGGTTTCTTAAAGACTCCCGATGAATTAAAAAGTGAAGATCCTTATAAGAATTATGAGGACTTCGAAGATCATATATGGTTAGAGATCGTCAAGGTAGCTGCTCAAATGTATATTGAGAATCAGTCAGATCCAAGATATAGAACACTTACTAATGAAGTTCTAACCCAAGAATAACAAGAATTTTAAACGTGGAAACCCCAGCTAGTTAGGTCTAGACGTTGAAATATAGGGGGAGTAGAATAAAATTAATTAATTATGTTAAATTACGTAACAACCGTGCTCGTTAGCAACAAGACTTATTCTGCCGCTGGCGACACACTTTTCGTACCTGCTGCAGGTAACGGCTACAAGCCATCGACATCAGATGCTGGTAAGTTCATCATCATGAACTGCGATCCTAACATCGCTTCTAACAAGCTGTATGACGTAAGCGCTTCTAACGCAGGTTCTATTCAGACAATCAAGGTTGGTTATATTACTAACAAGTCTATGACTCTGCGTAAGCCAGATGGTACTTCTGTACAGGAGCCAATCATCAAGTGGACTAACCAGATTAAGGGTGCTGATATTAAGAGCTATAACTATTCAGCTTATGCTGCTGATACAGAGGATGCTGTAAAGATCAACTTCCGTAGTCTTAGCTCTGCTGTACTCGCTGAGTACGCTAAGGGTGGCAAGCGTATCATTGTTAAGCTGACTTACAAGGATATGCCTCATCGCTTCCGTAAGTGGACTGAGAGCTATGAGTATGTAACCAAGGCTGGTGATACTGTTAATAGCATCGTAAGAGGTATTGTTAACATGATCAACAAGGAGTGGAAGCGTGCTCGCATCGTAGCTTCTCTTGGTACTGCTAGCGCAGGCACTAACGCTGGTGACCCAGATACAATTGCTGCTACAGCTGCTGGTTCTGAGAATGGTGCCAACACCATCATCCTGACAGCTATGCCTTACGATGATGACAATGCAGTAGACACACTGAACGTTGCCAACAAAGTACGTTTCAATGCTAACATCTACTGGACTGATCCTCAGGCAGATGGTTGGGAGTCTAAGAACAAGTTCTTCCCACAGGGCGTAGAGATGGTTAAGGTTCCTGGTTCACAGTTCAAGGCTTCTGCTAAGCTCGTTCGCGACCGCGAGGCTTGGGCTATGGGTTACCTGGGTATCCTGAACCGTGGTGAGGGCACATGGCCTATCATCAAGCCTGACATGGAGACTCAGCTTGACAAGCATTACAATGCTCTGACTCTCGAGTTCGAGAACATGTATCGTGCTGCTGACGACATTCAGCGCAAGACCAAGCAGGTTCTCGAGGTATACGCTGTTGCTGCTACTGAGATCAAGGCTGTTCTTGATGCATTTGTTGCAGGTACTCAGCAAGACGAGATCGTCGATTAATATTAACTGATCTAAGCTAGGGGTAGGGCTAAGCCCCATCTCTAGCTTTTTTCATAAATACAGCATTATGAAGAAAATAAGAATAGGAAATGACATTCGTCTTGCTGTAGATCTTAATACACAGTTGGATTTACCAGCTGGTTCTAATAACGTAAGACAAGTAAGTGCTTATCTTATCAACACTACTAGACTTGCCGAATATAAAAAGAAGGCCGAAAACCGTTCAAGATTTATTGGTCGTTTTCCAAAAGAACCATTCTCACACGACTATGACACTACTCCTTGGTGTTTGTGTGGATGTGGCAAACCTACATGGAATGCTTATCCAACAAACGCAGGGTGTGTATATAGTGGGTTTGGTACAGAACCTTATAAAGGGTTGAAAGAGCTTAAGCAGCTGTCTCAGAGTATTCAATATAAAGCAGCTTGTTATAATACACAGTATCCTAATACAATATTGGTAGACTTCCCAGCAGATCAACAATTGTATGCTGGAGTATACACATTGATACTTGTAGTAAAGCTTTATGTTCCTGGATATACAGATAATACAAAAACAGTTAGTAAAGACATACCAAATATATTTGAGATCGTTAAGAGTTCGGGAGCCACTGGTGAAACTACTGATGACAACCAGTCAACAGGTGGACAATCATAGGAGGATAACGTTATTGACACAGGAGTAACTATTGTTCCTGGAAATAATGAAGATACTCCAACTCCTGATACGCCAGATACTCCTGATATACCTGATGTTATATACAACGATATATATGTAAACTCTGCTTCTGTATCCAATGGAGTTCTTTCTCTTGGTAGAACTGACGACAATTCAGTTTCTGTAGATCTTGGAGGCGTTGTCGGTTGGTATGAAGGAGATTGATTATGAAAAGCTGGAAAGAGATAACACAATATACGACTGCTGTAGCCTCGCTAGTTAGCGGCATCGTTTTGACTTACTTCCAGTATTTTGATTCAGGCGATATTACAAACGGCATGCTTGGTTATGTAGCTCAGACGCTGATCTACGCGGCCAGCATCTTTGGAGTTACTATGTATTGGAACGGTAAATACAGCGAATTAAAATCGATAGTAGTAAGGAATGGGAATACTAAAGTGGATAGTAACCCATCGAAAGAAGCTAATTAAGGCCATTTGCGGCCTCTTTGTGGCGTTTTTATTGGCTTGGGGAATAACTCTAAGCTGCCAGAATAAAAAGCTGTCAGAAAGCCTAGAAATGGCTTAGAACAACATTGAGGCCTATTAGGGCTCCTTAGCGGGGTCCTAGTAGGCCAATAATGTTTTAAGGCTGAATGTAGATGAGTTACAACAGTATAATGATAAGCTTGTACACCAGCTAGATAGTGTACGCGAGAGATTAAAGATTAAACCTAAGCACGTTTAGACCGCTGCAACGCAAACATAGGCTATAAACGTTATAGGTAGTAAAGAGATAGAAAAAGACATTATAACTATACTTAAAGATAGTATATACAAAGATAGTATATAGTTTAATGATTTAACTACAGTATCTTATACAATAGGGAAGGATACAGTAAGTATAGGATTAGATGTCAAGAATACTTAGTACTTGTACGTATATACAGATAAACATTATAAGAACAAGAAGAGCTTCTTAAAGAGATTGTTTACTTTAGATTTTAAGAAACTTAAGACTACTAAGTATATAATAGAAAACACTAATGATATTATTAAGACTGACTCAGTAAGAGTAGTCGAAGTAACAACGAAATAACATGGCGAAGATTTCACTCAAGACTATTACAGATGATATTCTTCTCATGGTAAGAAATAATAACATAAGCGAGAGTGAAGACTTTTCAAGAGCACACATCCACGCCTGGATCAAGCAATACGCAGCAAGACTTTGGAAAGAAGAGCTAGATAAGCGTAAGGTTATGCGTAAATCAGGTTAGTTGGATGATGACACAGCTGAGGATAACGAGTTCGTCTCTCGTGTAGAAGTGGGACCCCTGATGCTTGAAGATGTAGAATCTCAAGAGGATGGGGTTCCTACGTATATGAAGCGTACTGTTGATACACTGGATAATGTTCTAAACAACAACGAAAACAATGTTCTGGCCATACACGACCAGCTTGGAGAGAACATACAGTATATGAATCATGTACGTAGACATTATTCTTACTGGAGAAAGTATACGTTTGGAGAAATGACCGGTTATTACAATAATGACGGTCATGTTTATATACAGGGGCTTGTAGATTAGAACGCTCTTAAGTATATCTACGTCCTATATCTGAGAGAAAACGATTTAGATATACCGGATGGAGATGATCCTAATGCACCAGACGAGGATGATGTTATGATTCCTGGATGGATGGTACCCCCTATTAAAGAACTTATAATGAAAAATGAACTGGCGTTCATGCTTAACAGACCTAGTGATGATAGCAACAATGCTACTCTTGCTAGCGTAAAACCGCACGGTCCACAAGACGATGAAGAATAAACAATCTATAACATTTAGGGACTTGTACCGTACGTTGCCAATAGAGGTGGATTACGGGCTTTATAAGCGCATATTAGATGAAATGTGCAGAATTATACTAGACGCGGTATTAAACGGCTCAGACGGCTTTAAAATGCCTTATGGGCTAGGTTTTATGCAAGTTGGGAAGTATCTCCCTAAAGCGCTTAATGGTAAGTCCCTATCTGTAGATTATAAAGCTAGTCGAGAATATGACAAACGAATATATCATTTGAATGAACATTCGAATGGGTATAAGTATAGATTATACTGGTCTAAAATACCTCGCACATTCCCAGACAGATATAAATACCAACTATGTTTCGTAAGACAGAACAAGCGTAGACTAGCGTAGCTCATATTTAACAAACAAGACTATTTGGATATAAATGATATACAATTATATAAAGTGTGAATCAGTCATGGCTAAGATTATGGCTGATTTAGATTCTACTGAAGTAAGGCATAGGACCTCAGACATCAGGGAATGGATATTCGAAGCCATAGACAAGATTGGTGCGCCGATGTAGTATATCAGTAAAGAATCTGGGGTAGATGGCACCCCAATATTTTCAATCTAGGACAATCAAGTGCCCATCCCAGCAGACCTTGTTGCATTAGATGGTCTAGCTTATTCTAATAAAGAAGATGGGCCTTGGATTCCTATGGTCAAGAGTACAGCCCTGTTTAAGGCACAGAAACGCCCGTAGAGGCCTTCGTTTACACATACCGGACTAATTGACCACGACTTTGAAAATAAGGCCATAGAGGACGTTATAACGCTTGAGAAGCCACAACCAGTCCCACATAAGAACTTTACATCACAATCACAATTCTACACTATCAATACGATGAAGTATGTAGAGAGAATGGTTGGTGATGACGTATTACACTAGAAGCCTGAATACTTCATTAAACCAGGCTGGATAGTAACAAACAAGGATAAAGGATACATTAAGTTTGCATATAAAGCTATAGCAACAGATGAGAGAGGGTATCCTTTGATCCCAGATTTATCATCGTATCAAGAAGCTGTATACTGGTATGTAGTAATGAAACTAGCATTCCCTAAGTTTATGTCTGGTACACTTAGTGGTGCAAGCTCTAAATACGCAGCCAAGTTCTCTAAGGACACATACTTCTACATTCAACAGCAATGGAACTTCTATAGAAACCAAGCTTATGCAGAAGCTATGATGCCTACAGCAGATGATATGAAGAATATAAAGAATGATTGGCATAAGCTTATCCCAGACTATGAGGCTGATGACACATTCTTTAAAGACATAAATAAAGAACAGATAACTTACAACGACTATTATCATGGATATTAATAAGAATCAGCAAGTCAATACGTTCTTGAAAGGTATGAATACTGACCTGTCCGATTCATTGCTTGATAGTAGTCAGTATAGATATGCAGAGAACTTAAGACTTGTTACTAATACTGACAGTAACAGCGGAGAGCTTAGACTAGTAGATGGTACTACTACAAGAGGAGGTGAGTTTGAAGGAGAAATAATATACTTGAATTCTATAAGAGAGTATGTTGTTGTTATAACTAAAAACGACAATAAGTGGTCTATATACGTTAGTAAGAACAAAGGTTCTGACTTTACTCAAATTTTTGGACCGTGCTCAAAACATCTGTGGAATGATGGAGAATAGCCTGCTATATGTGGAGTGCTGCGATGGGAGTCTGATAATAATATAAAGTTTTACTTTGTAGATAATACAGGCGACCATGGTATAATGTCTATATAGATAGCATGGAAAGACGAGTGGGACGATCCTAATTTTAGAGCTCCTACAAATTTTATAACTATTAGTGGATATCAAGACATATTGTTAGAGAGTCCGCGAGTAGAAATATCGTCGTAGTCTGGATTATTAAAACCTGCAAAAGTTCAATATTCATATAGATTATTTAAGACTGGTGGTGCTGTTACAACACTTGCTCCTTTAAGCAAGACATTATAGCTACTTAAAGATGACGGAAAAGGTTATTCTTATAGTGAGACAACAAATAAGTCAGTTAAAATAACAATAGACACACCCTCTATAACAAATCTAGATTCTATTTAGATATTTAGAATAAACTACATGCAGAATGGACAGGCTCCTACTATACATAAAATATGTGAAAAGCGTATAGATGGACAAAGTCATTTTGTATTTATAGATAGAGGATAGAATTTGGAACAACTTGGAGTAAGTGAGTTTCTGTCGTACAATTCTTTCTATATAAAACCTAAGATTATAGAAAGTAAAGGAGATACGTTGTTTGCTGCTAATTTGACATATGCGCAAGATGATGCCGATAAAGATTTTGAAGATTGGGATGCAAGATCATTCAGTAGTGGTAATTATTATGACCCTGTTACCAATGAATTGTGTCATCATCAATTCACAGATGCAGTTTCTTATACGTACGATCCGTCGTGGTGGTATATAGGAAACGACATAAATAACCAAGATAATGAAAATACTCGAGAGCCAGATGATACCATTGGTGGATATGGTACGAATATAGACTGGAGGCTTATACAAGAGACAGTTATTGTAAACGATAATGGAACTGTTACAGGAGCTTCAAATACATATAAACATGATGAAACATATCGTTTTGGTATAATATTGTACAACGATAAAGGAAAAGCAACATCTGTCAAGTGGATTGCCGACATACGTATACCACCGTGTCCTGTTGCAACAATAAACAACGGCGCATATGAGATGGAGAGGTGTACTATTAAATTTGATGTGAAAAATCTCCCTGATGGTTGTACAGGATACTAGATAGTACAGTGTCCTAGAACTATATCTGATAGACATGTATTAATGCAGGGTATTGTAGGTAGACCATATAGATTCCAAGAGTGTAAGAATAACCATTTTAACTTTACGAACTATTTGTGCCCAACAGGTCTTATGACTATGCAAGATATGGTTGCTGATAATATAACAACCAGCAATAATGTAGTTCATTATGAGTCTAGTGGACAGACAGGCCAAATTCAAGTATTGGATTCACTCGGTAACTGGCATCCTTGGGAGGCTAAACTAGAAAACAACTATGGTCTTACATATAAGTTTACAGATGGCCGTATTACTAAGGCTGGCGTAAGTGTTACAGATACCGTAGATTAGAGCGATACAAACGGAAGTGCTTATAGAGGAACTATTGCATCAAGTGTACAAGATGTTGTACAATTTGCATCTCCGGAGTACGCATATCAATCAGACGATATAAAGAACATCCTAGATACTTATAAAAACTAGATTAAACTAGAACACGCGTTTGTATATACTACAAAAGGAGATACTGTAATAAGAGAAGTATAGCAAGACTAGAACTCATAGAATGGTATTACTAGCTCTATAAATTCTTCTAATACTCCTCCTTCTCTTACTCGACTGAGTTATACATCTTCTGCAAAAGAAGGTAACAACAATATATATCCGTTTAGATACAGGAACGGAATACACCATACAGCTTCTATTGGGTCAAGTACTAATAATTACACATTCTTACAGTCTGATATAGATGTAGTAACAGATGTAGCTGTATATGCTGATGGAGATAATACTATTGGTGTAAACAGACTAAGAGACGGATCTTGGCTTAAGAAAAACATAATAATATAGGAAGACTATGATGTGTTTCCTGAATATTTATCTTTCAATTATATAAAGCCTTATTCTAAAAATACTTAGTCAGAAATAGTTCCTACATATCCTAGTATATCATCAGTAGCTTATCCTGATGTTCCAGAATGGAATAAGTTTGCAAACGGCGATACTATTCGATTTGCAGACGATGTTACTGCAATCGGTACATACAGTTTTGTAAACTGGTCTGCTCCGTTGATTATGACAGGGTTGGATTTTAGCAAGAATGGTGAGTTGGCTTTAGCAACTGATTCCGATGGAAATACTGGTACACATCCGGTTTCTCTCGATTCTGGATCTTTTAGTAATCATCTAAAAGCACAGTCTAAATTTTTCTAGCCATTAGGTACTGGTGGTAAATGTATATTGTTTAAATTAAACAGTAGTTTGAAATTTGGTAATGCACTTCTCCCGAACGTATATGGAGAGATGGAAAACCAATTATGTTTAAACGATATAGTTGATGGACAAGAAGTGCCGTTTACTCCTATACACATAGCAAATCTTGTAAAAGACGTTGTACCATATGGAGGATATAGCAAGTATGCTATAGATAGTAGTACGTATGTTAGTGGTGGTTATTTTGGCACAACTACTGGAGAAATAACAGTAGATGGTGGAGATGCTTATATAGGATTGTTTAAGTACAACGCTTCTCATATATGGAAGGATGGTACATATACAACTGGAATAACCAAAATGGCTACTGTATACAGTGTACCATTGGAATCTGATATAGATTTACATACGGCATATGGACATCAATATGATTCGTCGGGCAATAATTCATATTATATACAAGATAAACCCGCTTCATTTGACGGCTATACACAGGATAAAGAGTCTTATATGTACAATACGGCGTACAATCAAACGCCGAATGTAATGACATATAGTACAGCTGTATACAACGAAGTAAGTAATTTCAACTGGGATACACGCATTCATAACTCTGAACTTAAGACAAACGGAGAGACTATCGATAGCTGGCTTACTTTTAAAGCGATGAACTTCTTAGATGTAGACTCTCGTTTTGGTGAGATTACATACATGAAGCTGTTTAAAGACAGACTCTTATACTGGCAAGATAGAGCATTTGGTGTTGTAAGTTCTAATGAGCGTACAGCTTTGACAGATACTAATAACAACCAGATTATCTTGGGCAATGGAGGTATACTTCAACGTTTCGACTATATATCTACTGTATATGGTATGAAGCCTAATCAGTTTGTCTCTACACAGTCTAATCACAATCTATACTTCTGGGATGGTCACGAGAAGGAGATACTTGCTTATGGTGAAACAATTGTACCTTTGACAACTATTAAGGGCTTGCGTAATTACATCAACCAACATGGAGAGGTTGATAGACCTTGTATGTTCTATGACAATAAGAATAAAGAGGTGGTGTCTAGTGTAGTAAACGGTGGTTCTATAGTATATAGTGAACAAATAGAAGCATTTACTTCTATATATACTTATACTCCTCTGTTCCATACAGATGTGTTTGAGGATATGATAAGTGCTACTACTAATCAATTACATTTGCATAATGTACAGCAACCTAACGTTACATTGTTTGGCGACACTAATCAAGCGTTACCTAAGCTACAATACGTTGTGAATACAGAAGCTACTATGCCTAAGGTATTTGATATACAGACGTTTGGAGGTAGATTCTATGGTGGAGATGATATTTCTGATCTATAGTTTAAGTATAATACACCATTAAAACAGGAGAGTAGTTGTACAGGT
>Ga0247609_10005049_pt1 | contig 13042 bp, 13 predicted proteins | sample 172DNAGHGlowgp2_FD_193487 | JGI IMG/M metagenome (GOLD analysis project Ga0247609, IMG submission 193487) | Sheep rumen microbial communities from Palmerston North, Manawatu-Wanganui, New Zealand - 1728 DNA GHGlow gp2 | ecosystem: Host-associated > Mammals > Digestive system > Stomach > Rumen ...
TGCGTGTTGGACTGATTGGGATATTTGTAAAACCTCTTCTTCTGTAAATTTGCCAAGAACATAATCGGCTTGACCTCCTCTGGGATAATTATTTCCTATGCCAAAACGCAACCTGTTAAACTGTTGACTATTTAATACCGATATTATGTGTTTTAAACCATTGTGACCACCGTCACTTCCTGAAGGGCGTATGCGAATTTTACCTAAAGGAAGAGAAATGTCGTCGCAAATTACTAGCATCCTTTCTATTGATATTTTTTCTTTTTGTAACCAATACCGTACTGCATTTCCACTTAAATTCATATATGTGGAAGGCTTTAATAAGTATAATTCAGCATTTTTTACACGTATTAGACTAACAAAACCATACCGTTTGTCTGTAAATGAACCGTTGTATGATAAAGATAGCTGATCTAATACTGAAAAGCCTATATTATGTCGTGTGCCAATATAATCATCGCCTATATTGCCTAACCCCACTATTAAGTATTTCATGTAATTATTTGTACTATTGGATGCTTTAGGTTTACAAAATATTTTTTTTAGTGTGCTAAACATGTTTTTATTTTAAAAAATCCGAATTAAGGATTTTGTTTCCTAAATTCGGATTTCTCATAATTATATGTAATTATTATTATAAACAATAAATCTATTCTTCTTTAGATTCTGATTCTTCAGATTCTGCTTCACTGCTTGCAGAACGAGCTGCTCTAGTCATTCGAACTGCACATACAACAACTTCTTTGCTTGTTACTATTTCAAGACCTTCAAAATGAAGGGCACTTACTTTCATTGATTTTCCTAAAGTTAATGGGGTTACGTCAATATCCAAAGTGTCTGGAAGTGATGTGTATGGGGCGCGAACTTTTAGCTTGCGTACATTTAATACTAGTTTACCACCGGCTTTTACGCCCTCTGCAAGTCCATGAAGCTTTACCGGTATTTCTATAACTATTGGAGCATCTGTGATTTGGTAGAAGTCTACATGAATAGGACGGTCACTTACTGGATCGCATTGTAATTCTTTAAGTATAACTTTACATACACTGCCGTCTACATCCAAATTTACAATATAAACATTGGGTGTGTAAATCAGTTTGGATAGCTCTTTCTCACTTACAACGATGGATTGTGCTTTAGGAAGGCCATTGGCATCCTTATCTACTCCATATACAACACTAGGAACTAATCCTTTACGACGAAGGTCGCGACTTGCTTTTTTGCCTTGTTCTTTGCGAACTTCGGCTTTTAATGTAATTTCTTTCATTTTGTGTTACTATAAATTAAGTTATTAATCTTAATTCGCCATCACACCTAAGGCTTGATGCCGATAAAGTTTTGCAAAGTTACTCTTTTTTTTGTGATTACACAAATTTTATGTTTGTTAATTGATCTAATTTATAATTTGTTTTTATAATTTATTGTTTTGTTGTTGAATAGTTATTTGGTATGTTATTTTTATGTTATTTATTGTTATTAAATAGAAAAATACGTTTCATTTACAAAAAAAATATATTTTATTAAAATAAAATCATTATATTTGCAATTAATTTATAAGATTCATTGAATAACAAAAAAAGAGTTTTTTGAAAAATGATTAATCGTACACTTATTCGCCTTAAAATTGTACAGCTAGTCTATTCGTATTATCAAAACGGAGGTAAAGACATTAATACTGCTGAAAAAGAACTTTTGTTTAGTCTTTCTAAAGCATACGATTTATATCACTATCTTTTATTGTTGATGGTAGATGTAACTAAGTATGAAGAAGAGTGCATTGAAAACCAAGAGCAAATAAATAAAATTGCACATAAAGAAGAAAAGATTAGTCATAAATTTGTGAATAATAGATTCGTAAAACAATTGAGTAATAACCTCCAACTTATTGATTTTTCACAAAATCAAAAACGTACATGGTTAAATGACGTTGATTATTTAAAAAAATTATTATTAGATATTAAACAGACTGATACTTACATTAATTATATTAATAATGAAATTGATGATTACTCTGTTGATCGAGAGTTTTGGAGAAAAATATATAAATCTGTTATTTCTAAAGACTTAAAAATAGACGAAGTGCTTGAAGAAAAAAGTCTTTATTGGAATGATGATAAAGAAATAGTTGATACATTTGTTTTGAAAACGATTAAAAGATTTCAGGAAGAAGCCGGAGAAAAACAGGAACTTCTAGCTGAATACAAAGACGATGAGGATAGAGAATATGCTTTGAAATTATTTAGAGCTACTATTATAAACGATTACGAATATAGACAATATATTGCTCAAAGTGTAAAGAATTGGGAGTTTGATAGATTGGCTTTTATGGATGTTGTTATTATGCAAATAGCAATTGCCGAATTTATTAATTTTGTTCAAATACCAACTGCGGTCACTATTAATGAATATGTAGACATTGCTAAGTATTATAGTACACCACATAGTGCTGCATACGTTAATGGGATTTTAGATGCTGTTTTAAAACGGCTAAGGAAAGAAAAAATTATTATTAAGAATTGATTTTTATTTTTGAATTATTATTTTTTATTTATAAATTTTTGTTCTTATGTATTTATATTTATTACAATCTCAAGGCGGAGGGGCTTCGCAAGGTGGAAGTATGATGCCAATGTTGATAATGTTGGTAGCAATGTTTGCTATTATGTATTTCTTTATGATAAGACCTCAGAAGAAACGTCAAAAAGAAATACAGGAGTTTAGGAACTCAATTCAGGTCGGTACCAAAGTCGTTATTGGTGGTGGTATATTAGGCGTTGTTAAAGATGTTAATCAAGGTGAATCATATCTGACTATCGAAATTGCTAAAGGGGTGTGTATTAAGGTTGATAGGTCTATGGTTTTTAATGATATGGAACAATCTATGCAGAAATAATATTAATGGTTGCTGTTAATAATACAATTCATACCAATAATTCACGGTTCAATAAATTAAATCGTGAATTATTGGTGTTTCTTGTCTTTTTAATAGTTGCTGTAATTTTCTGGTTTATCCTTACTTTTAGAAATACAACGTCTGTTTCATTGGATTATCGTATTAAAGTTAGAGGAATTCCAAATTCTGTTATTATTACATCTAAAATTCCTGAAAAAGTATCTGTTAATCTTAAGGGAAGAGGATTTCAGCTTCTGAAACTTTATTTTAATACTAATCAAAGATTGTTGGAGTTCGATTATTCCAATCTAAAAGATAATGGCAAAGCGCTTGTTATTAATGAAGATGTATGGAAAAAGGCTTTTGGCAAAATTTTACCAGCAGGTATTTCTGTTCATGAAGCGGCATTGCCGACTATTGAGATATACTATTCTAATGGAGAGCACAAACATGTGCCAATTAAGGTAGTCGGTAACATTACTCCAGATAAGGATTATATGATTGGAAATACTATTTTGCAACCAGAATACGTTGATATTTATGCCCCTAAGGATTCTTATGATACTATTACTGTTATTAACACAAGAAGTATTTCTTTAAATCATCTTAAAGATACTACAGATGTTGAACTACAATTAAATCCTCCTTTAGGTGTTAAATGTGTACCGGATAAAGTAAAGGTGAAGTTTTGTGTTGACTTACAAACAACTAAACACATTAATATTCCGATTTATACGATTAATATACCTCAAAATATCATTTTGAAGCCATTTCCTATGGTTGTAACAGTTACTTACCAAGTTAGCGCCTCTCAATTTAATTCAATTAAAGACGAACAATTTAATGCTGTTATTGATTATTCTACAATAAAGAAGTCTGATAATCAATGCTCTGTAATTTTGACACATGTCCCAGAAGGGGTTTCTAATGTTAGGTTTACACCTCATAAAGTTGATTATGTTATTGAACAGAATGCGGAATAAAATGAATAAAAAAACTATCAAGGTTGGTATAACAGGTGGAATCGGAAGCGGGAAATCTTTTGTTGCTCAAATTTTATGTGAAAGAGGGTATAAGGTTTTTGACTGTGATTACTATGCTAAATGGTTGATGACACATGATAATATAATTATTAATGACATTCTTCTTAATGTTGGAAATGACGCATATCTCACTTCTGAAGATAAATATGGAGATGTAATATTGCAATTAAATAAAAAAAGATTATCGGAGTTTATTTTCCACGATAAAAATAGCACAATTAATAAGATTGTACACCCCAGGATTGCAGAGTTATTTGAAAAATGGGTTAATGAGCAGGTGGAAGAAATTGTTTTCATAGAATCCGCCATTTTATTTGATTCTGGCTTTGATAAATTAGTGGATTTTTCTGTCATGGTTTATGCTAATAATAGTGTTAGATTAACAAGAATACGTAATAGAGATGGCATGCCAGAAGAACGTGTTTTGGAAAGAATGAACAGTCAAATGAATCAAGATGAAGTTAGAAATAAATCAGATTTTGTAATCTATAATAATGGCGATGATGATTTATATTTACAAATTTCTAATTTACTTAGATTTTTAAATATTCAGAAAAACTTTTGATTTTTTTAAATTATTAATTTATATATTGTTATTATGTTAAATAAAATTTTAGCTATTGCCGGTAAGCCCGGTTTGTATAAATTTGTTTCTAGAGGAAACAAGATGATGGTAGTTGAAGCTATTGATCAAACGAAGAAAAGATTGCCAGCTCTTGCTACGGACAAAATTGTTGCTTTGTCAGATATTTCTATATATACTGATGATGATAAAGAAATTCCTTTGGCTGACGTTTTTGAAAATATAAAAAAAATATTTGATTCCCAAATTGTTGATTTACATCATAAAAAAGCATCACAAGATGAGATTATAGAATTCTTTCAAAAGGTGTTGCCTAATTATGACAATGATAGAGTACATGTTGGTGATATGAGGAAGGTGTTACAATGGTATAATATTCTTGTTTCTAATGGTATTATTGATTTTTCTGTTGAAGATAATGATGACTCAGAGAATCATAATAATAAATAAGTTAGTTTTGACATACGTTAAGGGTAATTATTTCATTGAATATGGTTGTTAATATTGCTGTCTTTGTTTCTGGTAATGGCACAAATTTAGAGGAAATTATTAAACACTTTATTTGTTCTGAGAATGTTAAAGTTGCTTTGGTTTTGAGCAATAAACCAAGCGCATACGCTTTAGTAAGAGCTAATAAATATGACATTCCAACAGAAGTTGTAGCTAAAAGTGATTTTAATGATCCCAAAGTAATGTTTCCTATTTTAAATAAACACAATATTGATTTTATCGTTCTTGCAGGATTTTTAATTATGGTTCCACAATTTCTTATTGATGCTTATCCACGCAGAATTATTAATTTACATCCTGCTTTGTTACCTAAATTTGGGGGAATTGGAATGTATGGCCATCATGTGCATGAGGCTGTAAAAGCTTCTGGAGAAAAACAGACCGGTTTTACTGTACATTTTGTGTCCCCTGTATGTGACGGTGGGGAAATTATTGAACAACGTGTAGTTGATATTAGGCCAGAAGATTCTGCTGAAGATATTGCTTTTAAAGAGAATCAATTAGAACTAAAAGAATTTCCGGGAATAATAGAAAATGTTATAATTAAAACTTTTAATAATTGTTTTTAAACACAACATTTTTTCATGTTTTATTAAGAATAAATTATTTCTAATAATTGTATTCACGAGTATTTATATATTTCTATGCGGTTAATATAACATTAAATGCTTTATGTTCATTTAAAAAATTATATAAATAGATTGGATTGTATTTTCCAGTCTATTTATTTGTTTTATTTAAATCTTTATATTAACTTTACCTCACTAAATACAAATTTAATGCATTATTTTATTATTTAAATTTTATATTACATATGTTTTTATTAGGTTATGATATTGGTACTTCTTCTGTAAAAGCATCACTCATTGATGCTCAAGACGGTTCTTGTGTGGCCTCTGCTTATATGCCAGAAAACGAGGCTCCAATTATTTCGTTAGAAAAAGGATGGGCAGAACAAAATCCTGATTCTTGGTGGACGTATCTAAAACAAGCTACTAATAAAGTACTCAATGATGCTGATGTCTCTAAGCTTGATATAAAAGCAATAGGGATAAGTTATCAGATGCATGGATTGGTTTGTGTGGACAAGTCGCTTAATCCATTAAGAAATGCTATTATTTGGTGTGATGGTAGAGCTGTGGCATATGGAAATAGAGCTTTTGATCATATAGGACATGATATATGTCTTTCACATATTCTTAATTCACCGGCTAATTTTACAGCTTCAAAATTAGCTTGGGTGAAATCAAATGAAAAAGATGTATATGAAAAAGTAAAATATATTATGTTACCCGGAGATTATATTGCTTTAAAATTATCCGGTGTACCTAATACTACTATTTCTGGCTTGTCTGAAGGGATGTTTTGGGACTTTAAAAAGAATGAGATTAGTAAAGATATATTGAATTGTTTTGAGTTTGATGAGGATTTGATTCCACCAATAGTCCCTACATTCGGAGAACAATCCACACTTTCTAAAAATGCGGCAAACGAATTGGGGCTTAATGAAGGTATACCTATTTCATATAGAGCAGGAGATCAACCCAACAACGCTTTATCGCTTAATGTTATGAGACCTGGTGAAATTGCTGCTACTGCTGGTACGTCTGGAGTGGTGTATGGTGTTCTTGATAAGATCAATTTTGACCCGTCTAATCGACTTAATGTTTTTGCACATGTTAATCATTCGGCTGAGTTGCCAAGGTTGGGTGTGCTGCTTTGTATTAACGGGACCGGAATATTATATGCATGGATAAAAAAGAATTTTGGTCAAGGTAAGTATTCCTATGATGAATTAGATCATTTTGCAGAAACTGTACAAATTGGTTCAAAATCTCTTTCTATTATTCCTTTTGGTAATGGTGCTGAAAGACTATTAAACAATAAAGAAATAGGTTGTTCTTTAGAAGGACTTAATTTCAATGTACATACATTCTCCCATTTGATTAGAGCGGCTCAAGAAGGGATGGTATTTGCATTTAACGAAGGTGTTGGTATTATGAACGAGATGGGACTTTCTGTTGATACTATCCATGCTGGAAATGCAAATATGTTCTTGAGCAAAATATTTAGAGAAACTTTAGCGTCTATTACTGGTGCTACAATTAAGCTGTATGATACTGATGGGGCTGCTGGAGCGGCAAAAGGAGCCGGAATTGGAGCTTCTATTTATAAAGATGCCGATGAAGCCTTTAGTACTCTTAAACTTATTTCAGAAACTCATCCTGATGTTGTTAATCGCAATCAGTATGTTGAGGCATACGAATTGTGGAAATCACGCTTGAATAAGCATATGACATCCTTTTAAAGATTTTTTTTCTTGTTCGCAATAATAAGTTTTTGTATTTCATTTATATTTTTCATTATTTAAATCTAAAATTATGACAAAAGAGTTTTTTCCGAAAATTAAAAAAATCCAATTTGAAGGTAAGGATTCGAAGAATCCAATGGCATTCCATTATTATGATGCCCAAAAAGTAATAATGGGTAAAACAATGAAAGAGTGGTTGAGGTTTGCCATGTGTTGGTGGCATACACTTTGTGCTCAAGGAACTGATCAGTTTGGAGGCGAAACAAAATTATTTCCATGGAATATAGGAGATAATCCAATTGATATTGCAAAACAAAAAGCTGATGCGGGTTTTGAAATAATGACTAAATTGGGTATTGAATATTTTTGTTTCCATGATGTTGATTTAGTCAGTGAAGGTAATTCTGTTGATGAATATGAGGCAAATTTGAAGGTTATTGTTGAATATCTTAAACAAAAAATGAATGAAACTGGGATTAAATTGTTATGGTCCACAGCTAATGTTTTTGGCAATAAGAGATATATGAATGGAGCAAGCACAAATCCTGAGTTTGACGTTGTTGCACGGGCTATTGTGCAAATTAAAAACGCAATTGACGCTGGAATAGAATTAGGTGCTGAAAATTATGTGTTCTGGGGTGGGAGAGAAGGATATATGAGTTTGTTAAATACAGATCAGAAACGAGAAAAAGAACATATGGCCACAATGCTAAAAATGGCAAGGGACTATGCTCGAAAAAAAGGCTTCAATGGCACGTTCTTAATAGAACCAAAACCAATGGAACCGACAAAACATCAATATGATGTTGATACAGAAACAGTTATCGGCTTTTTGAAACAGCATGGATTAGATAATGATTTCAAGGTTAACATTGAGGTTAACCATGCTACATTAGCAGGACACACATTTGAACACGAATTAGCTGTAGCTGTTGATAATAACATGTTAGGTTCTATTGATGCAAATAGAGGAGATTACCAAAATGGATGGGATACAGACCAGTTCCCTGTAGATCAGTTTGAACTTGTACAAGCAATGATACAAATATTACGGAATGGAGGTTTTGGTACTGGAGGCACTAATTTTGATGCTAAAACACGACGTAATTCAACTGATTTAGAAGATATATTTATAGCACATATTTCTGGGATGGATGCTATGGCAAGAGCATTGGAAAATGCGGCAAAGTTGCTCGAGGAGTCACCATATAAAGAAATGTTGAAAAATAGATATGCTTCATTTGATACAGGTATGGGAAAAGATTTTGAAGATGGAAAATTATCCTTAGAACAAGTATATGAATATGGAAAGTCTATAGGTGAACCTAAATTGATTTCTGGCAAACAAGAGCTATTTGAGGCGATCGTTGCAATGTATTCATAATTTAAATTATTTGTTTTTTATTAGGTGGACTTTTCACAAAGTCCACTTTTTTTGTTAACAAATAACAGATATAAAACTTATATATGTAACGTGTTATTCTTTTTTAAATAATATCAAATTATTATTAAATGAGATTTTTATGAACCTATTGATACTTATAAATTGTTTCTAAAAGTATGTTTTTTCTGAAAATGTGTAATTGATTTCGCCCGTTTGGTGTAAAATCGTTAAACATTGTTAATTTAATAGATATTTTTTTATAAATCTATTGCCATGTTTTATATAATTTGTAATTTTGCATTGTGTTTTTCATGGTATTAGATTTATTTTAAGGTTAGTAAAGATTGCTTGTCGTGAGATAAGCAATTTTTTTTTATTATTCTTAAAATTCTTAAAAATACGATATTTTATAGTACAATCATTCTGTTTTACACTTGTAATTTATTAATGTTTTTTTATTGTAAATATAATTTTATTATATTTGTATAATTAATTTTATTATATACTTTTCTATAGCATGTTAACAGATTTATGTATTATAATGTTAATTGCTGCTGTTATCAGTTTGCTTTTTAAATTGCTAAAACAGCCTGTTATTTTAGGTTATATAGTATCTGGTATTATTATTGGTCCTTATGTAATTGGTGATTCGTGGATATCTAACGAAGAATCTGTTAAGACCTGGGGGGAAATTGGGGTTTTATTTCTTCTATTTGCATTAGGGCTAGAGTTTTCGTTTAAGAAACTTTTGAAAATGGGTTCTACTGCTTTAGTTGCAACCTCTATCATTGTGGTTGGAATGATGATAACAGGTTTTTTGTTTGGACGTTTGTTGGGATGGAGTGAGATTAATGCTTTGTTTCTTGGCGGAATGTTATGTATGTCATCAACAACAATTGTTTTTAAAGCATTGGATGATTTAGGACTAAGAAGCCAAAAATTTGCAAAAATCTGTTTTAGCATCTTAATTGTAGAAGATCTTTTTGGAATTATATTAATGATTCTTTTGTCTTCTATAGCCACATCTAGATCTTTTGAGGGTGGTATATTATTTCTTGAATTATTGAAATTAATGGCATTTCTTATTATATGGTTTTTTGTTGGAATTGTTATTCTTCCTACTTTTTTAAGATTCTTCAGAAGGCATTTAACAGACGAAATCCTTACAATATTATCCATTGGGCTTTGTTTGGGTATGGTTTTGATGGCAATATATTCCGGTTTTAGTTCTGCATTAGGAGCTTTTGTGATGGGGTCACTACTTGCTGAAACTGTTGAGGCCGAAAGAATAGAAGGAATTATTCAACCCATAAAAAATGTTTTTGGAGCCATTTTTTTTGTTTCTGTGGGTATGATGATAAATCCTGTTCAATTAACAGAGTATTGGCTCCCTATTTTAATTATTACATTTGTTGTAATTTTCGGACAAATCTTTTTCGCCACAACTGGTACATTATTGTCTGGACAGTCATTAAAGGTGTCTGTTCAAACAGGGTTTTCTCTAACTCAAATAGGCGAATTTGCTTTTATTATAGCTTCTATGGGCATTTCTTTAGGAGTAACTGATAATAATTTGTATCCAATTGTGGTTGCTGTTTGTGTTATAACCACTTTCTTAACTCCTTATGTTATTAAATGCTCGAATCCATTTTATTGCTTTCTTAATAAATATTTACCAGATTCTATAATTGTTCTTATTAACAATTATTCTAATAGTAAGAATACTGTTTCAAAAGAAACAGGTTTTTTGCATATTGCTAAGAGAGCATTTACCCATATGTTAGTTTATGGAATTGTTGTTGTTTTCATATATATGATATTTTTTATATATATTGCACCATTTATACGTTCTATATTTCCCATTGAAATGCCTCATGCCATTATTAACATATTATTATTAGGTATCGTTATGGCTATTGTATCTCCTTTTATTTGGTCAATCGCATTATTTCAGATTCGTTCTGAAATGTTGAAACAGGTATGGTTTGAAGGAAGTACACAAAAAGCAAAATTAATAGGGATAATATTATTACAGATATTGCTCAGTATAGGATTGATTTGTTATCCTGTATTGAAGATTTTTTCTATGACATTTGGTGTGATTGCTGTTTTAAGTATGGTAGTATTGTTTTTAATTATTGCATCAAGAACTGTTAAAAAACGTGCTGCTGCTTTAACTAATTTACTTAATAAGAATCTTAGTGCTCGTGAAAGGATACTTGAGGGAAAAAGGGTTGTCAGTAAAAAATTTACAGACTCTCTAATGCATTATGATATTCATGTGTCAGATTTTAAACTTGATATAAATTCTTCATTTTGTGGTCAATCGTTACAAAAGATTGGAATTAGGTCTTTAACTGGGGTAAGTGTGTTGCGAATTGTTAGAAATGGAATGAATATAAATATCCCGGGGGGAGATGTTGTTTTATATCCGGGAGATGTAGTTGTTGTTGCAGGCAGTGATGAACAAATTATCAAATTTCAACAAATCCTTATTAATAGTATTGATAATTTTAGTATAAGGGAAAAGACACATGTGAATTTAAGGAGATTTAGAATTAATAAGGATTCTAAATTAAATGGTATATCAATTATGAAGTCACGTATAAGAGAAGAATGTGATTGTATTGTTATGGCAATTGAACGTAAAAATGAGTTGATAATGAATCCTTTACCTAATACTTTACTTCAAGAAAACGATATTTTGGTTTTGGCTGGTGAAATTGAAAAAATTGTCGATTTTGAAAATAAGAATTATTGATTTGGCAATAATACTAAATATTTTTTGTCTGTTTTTATTGTTTATTATTTAACTGTTATATTTATATAATTATTGGGAGTATAAAATTATTATAAATGATGGAATTATTTGATATATTTTCATTAAATTTGCCAAATATATAAATTTATAAAGATTTCAATAACGATTTTGAGACATGAGTGTTTTAAAATATATCATTTTAAAAATTATATTTGTATTTCTTTGTTTTATTATTATGTCATGGGTAAGCTCTTGCAGAAATAATAATTACCAACGTGAATCTGTAAATGTTGAATATGATCAAAGTGCCATGAATATTAATGGGAGAATTACTAACAATGTTGATGAATTTGACAAGCCTAAAAGGCTGACTGATGTAGATACGATATCTATAACGCCAGAAAAGCTTATTCTTATTAAAAATGAAGGTAATAATCACTTTAGCCTACAAATAGATTTACCTAATTATGATCATTCTGAAGTGGATCGTAGTATTTTAACTTGGATTAACTCTAACTTAGAGTATGCATTAGAGGATTCTTCATCTTGTTTTGTTAACGTTACAAATGATATTGATTCACAGGAGTTAAAAAGGAATTTTAATCGAAAATATGAAGGAGATGTGTTTGCAATTGCTGATTTAGCACATTTTTATTCCAATAAGCATTTTGATATATATAAGGGTTTGCAACTTGGGATTGACTATGATATAAAATGTCGAAAAATTTATGAATCAAAAGATGTTGTTTCGTTTGAAATTTTAAATTTTTTCTGTAATTACAGTACTATGGATAGTAACATGAATTACACGGGAGCAACATTCTTTAAATATAATGGGAAAATGCTTACTTGGGCAATGTTTGAGAATAGCAATGTAAAAGATGTTTTGAAGACTGAAGTTAATAAGCAATTTTTGAAATTTCCTGATGATAAATATGAATTGTTTTTAAAAACATCAAAATATAAGAATTTTACCTTACCAATTAATCCTCCTTATATGACAAAGGACGGTTTAAAGTTTTTATATAAAAAGAAAGAATTATCAGATAAAGAGGGAAATGAACAAATTAATTGTGTTGTTCCTATTGATAATTTAAATATTATGTCATCATTGGCATCTATGCTTTAATTTTTTATTTTTTAATTATGGTGAACTGGGAAAAACATAATTCCGATTCAGATATGAGAAGAGAAGAGCTCAAAAGAATCATTGAAAATTCATTAGATAAGCTTTCTGTTGAAGAATTGGAGGCTTTATATTATGATATGTTGACAAAAGGTTATATATAATGATGATTTGCTTTTAATTAAAATGAATTATATTATTTAATTTTATTAATATCACATAATTATTCTTTTTATATGAGACATTCTTATATATATGTGTGTGTGTTTACTTTGCTTTATTTAGTGTCTTGTACTCATAAATACAAGAATAATGCTAAGAGTGAAGATACAAACTCTGGAAACATAGTAATAGAAGATTCCACAAACTCTTGTGATTCAATATCACATGAATATGATACTTTAAAAATGATAGTGTTCGTTTAGAGGAAT
>Ga0247609_10005050_pt1 | contig 13042 bp, 14 predicted proteins | sample 172DNAGHGlowgp2_FD_193487 | JGI IMG/M metagenome (GOLD analysis project Ga0247609, IMG submission 193487) | Sheep rumen microbial communities from Palmerston North, Manawatu-Wanganui, New Zealand - 1728 DNA GHGlow gp2 | ecosystem: Host-associated > Mammals > Digestive system > Stomach > Rumen ...
CTTATGTTATAATTTGATTAAAGGAGTTGAGATTATGAGTTTCTGGAAAAATATTTTCGGCAACAGCGAAGACGCCGAACCAATAGAACCTGTCAACACTGAAAACGCCATAAGAAAAGCCGGACGAGCTGTTGGGCGCGTGCAAGGCGTGGGCTTTCGTTTTTTTGTTCAGAGCACGGCAAAAAGTTTGGGCATAACCGGCTGGGTTAAAAACATGAGCGACGGCTCCGTCACTATGGAATTGCAAGGCGAACCACAGACCGTCGAACGCCTTATTGCCAAAATAAAACGAGGCAACGATTGGATTGTAGTTAAAGAATTTGAAAGTTCCGATTTGCCCGTCGTGAAAGGAGAGAATAAATTTGCAATCAGGTACTGAAGGAATGAACGTTAAACGAATTTTGGTTTTAAATGGTCCGAACTTGAACTTGCTTGGCACACGCGAACCGGAAATTTACGGGTGGACAACGCTGAGCGATATAAACGAACTCCTGCGTGAACGGGCACATAAAGCTGGCGTCGATACTATTGATTTTCTGCAGTCGAATTACGAAGGCGAACTCGTCGAAGCGATTCAAAAAGCCCGCGGGCGTTACGATTTTATTTTGCTCAATGCCGGTGCACTTACCCATTACAGCATTGCTCTGCGCGATGCGATTGCAGCTGTGCCTGTGCCCGTGATTGAATTGCACCTGTCGAACATTCACCGCCGCGAAGAATTTCGCCACACGTCTGTTATCGCGCCGGTTGTCATGGGACAAATTTGCGGGTTCGGCGTGGACAGCTACATTGCCGCGCTTGACATTGCCATTAGAAAAATTCAAAAGGATACGAAATGAATAATAACTTTGATTTTATCGGGCGGCTGGATAATCTCCGCGAAAAAATTTTTTCTGAAGACGTTGACGCGATTTTAATAACGAAAATTGCTAACGTCACATACTTCAGCGGTTTTCGCGGCGACAGTTCAGTTTTACTTATCGGGAAAAATTTTCGCAAGCTTATAACTGACGGGCGATATATCGAACAGGCGCAACGTCAATCAAAAAGTTTTGCACTTATCGAACAAACGGAAGGTCTTTATAAAAAAATCGTTGACGAAATAAAAATTTCCGGATGTAAAAAAATCGGCTTTGAAAGTCTCGACATGACGGTCGCTCAATACAGCTACCTTAAAAAAAATCTTGACGGCGTGGAATTTAAATCTGTTGAGGTGGACACGCTCCGCCAGGTTAAGGACGCGGCAGAAATTTCTCAAATTCGCAAGGCGTGCGAGATTGCTGACGAGGCGTTCAAAAAAATTTTGGCGATTATAAAACCCGGCGTTCGTGAAATTGAGGTCGCGGCGGATTTGGAATATTTTATGCGGCGGCTCGGCTCTGAAAAGCCCGCGTTCACGACGATTGTAGCCAGCGGCTGGCGTAGCAGTCTTCCACATGGCACCGCAACGGATAAAAAAATTCAATCGGGCGAATTTGTCACAATGGATTTCGGCGCGGTCTTTAACGGTTATCGTTCAGACATCACGCGGACAATTTGCGTCGGCAGGGCATCGGCTGAACAGCGCAAAATGTATAACGCCCTTCTCGACGCGCAACTTTTCGGGCTGGAAATTATTACGGCTGGCAAAAGCGGCAAGGAAGTTGACGCGGCTGTTCGTGAACGGCTGGCGAGTTTAGGTTACGGCAAATATCGAACAAATGACGGCGATAAAGATTTTTTTGTACATGGGCTGGGTCACGGCGTCGGCTTAGAAATTCACGAAGAACCGCGCCTCAGTAAACTCAGTAAATGCGAAAAACTTTTGCCGAATATGATTGTTACGGACGAGCCTGGCGTTTATCTGGAAAATTTTGGAGGCGTGCGCATTGAAGACACCGTCCTTGTCACGAGCGACAAGGCACAGGCTTTGACACGTTCGCAAAAAAATTTTATAGAGTTATGAAAAATTCCAAAGGATAAAAATAATGTTAGAACAAATTTTACAAAAAGCGGTGAGCCTCGACGCATCGGACATTCACTTGACGGTCGGGCAGCCGTCTTTTTTTCGTGTAGCAGGGGAAATTTTTCAAGCGGGAGAAATTTTAACAGCGCGGGATGTTGAAAATTTTTTAGAAGAAATTTTATCGACGCGACTGCGCGAAGAACTCAAAAAAAATTTGGCGGTGGATTTTTCTCATGTTGACGAAAAAATTTCCCGCCGGTTTCGTGTGAACGTCTACTACCAAAGAAAATTTCCCGCGCTGGCTCTGCGCTTAATCGCAAAAAAAATTCCCACGCTCGACGAACTGGGAGCACCGCCCGCTCTAAAAAAATTTTTCACGGCGGGACAAGGGTTAATTTTGGTGACGGGGCGAACAGGTTCGGGCAAATCCACGACGCTTGCCGCATTCCTAAACGAACTGATAAAAATTCGCCCGTGCCATTTGCTGACGCTGGAAGACCCGATAGAATTTGAATATGCCGCGGAAAATTCTTTTATCAGTCAGCGTGAACTAGGACAAGATTTCTTGAATTTCGCGGACGCTGTGCGAACGGCAATGCGCGAAATGCCCGACGTGCTTTTAATTGGCGAAATCCGCGACGCTCAAACAATGCACGCGGCACTTGAGGCATCGGCGACGGGCGTTTTGGTTTTGGCGACGTTGCATACGCGGTCGGCGGCGGAAACTGCCATGCGCGTAGAAACCATGTTTCCGCTCGTTCAGCGCGACGCAATTCGCGATTTATTTGCAGATGAATTCAGCGCAATAATCTCTCAACAGCTCGTTAAAACTTCAAGCGGTCGACGGTGCGCGGCAGAAGTTTTAATCGCCAACCCCGCGGCGCGTTCGCTGATTCGGCAGGGAAAATACGTGCAACTGCCAAACGTGATGATGAGCGGGCGGGCGCAGGGTATGCAGACAATGGACGCGGCGTTAAAGGCGGTCGGTTATGAAAAAATTTAAATATCGCGGCTATGATTCTCAAGCGGTCGAACAGGTCGGCACGCTGGAGGCTGAAAATTATTCGGAAGCTTACGCCGCTTTGAACTTTCAAGGCGTCACAGTCGTTAATCTTGAACCGGTGCAGGCGAACCCCGCGCAGCTCGTGAAAAATTTTTTGCTCAAATTGCAAATCGGCGGACGTATGCAGACTATGGAAACAGCGTTAAAGGCGGTCAGTTATGAAAAAATTTAAATATCGCGGCTACGACGCGCAGGCAGTCGAACAGGTCGGCACGCTGGAGGCTGAAAATTATTCGGAAGCTTATGCCGCTTTGAACTTTCAGGGCGTAACGGTCGTCAATCTTGAACCGGTGCAGGCGAACCCCGCGCAGCTCGTGAAAAATTTTTTGCTCAAATTGCAAATCGGCGGACAATGGCGGGCGGTCTTTTTCCGTGAATTAAGCGTCATGCTCGGCGTTATGACTTTGCACGATTCGCTGAAAACTTTGGCGGGCGCGGCGAAAAATCACCCGTCAGAAAAAATTTTGTCGGAACTGGTGACGGCGGTCGGCGAAGGTCAAAGCTTTTCGGCGGCACTGGCACGCTATGAAATAATTTTCGGCGGCGATGCAATTCAATCTGTGGAAATCGGCGAGACCAGCGGCAACCTTCAAGACGTGACAGCGCGGCTGGCGGCTCAGCTGGAAAGAAATTTTTCAACGGAAAAAAAAGTTCGCGGCGCAATGTATTATCCGGCGTTCGTGCTCATGGCGGCTTTGGCGGCGGCGGTCGTCCTCGTCAACGTGACATTGCCCGTCTTTGAAAATTTTTTCGCGCAACAGGGCGGCAATCTCCCGCTCGTTACGCTGATTCTTTTGCACGGCGGAAAATTTCTGGCGGAAAATGTTTTTCTGATAATCTTCGCGCTGATTTTTTTTACGGTCGCCGGCGTCATAATCGTTCACAAATTCGCGGCGGTGAAAATTTTTCTGGACAAACTCAAATTAAATTTTAAACTCCTGCGCGAAGTGGAATTCAGAAATTTTTTCGGGCGATTGAGTTTTTTACTGGAAAGTGGCGTGACATTGGACGAAGCGATAAAACTTTGCGCGGCGGCTACAAAAAATCTCGTCATAAAAAAAATTTTGAGCGATATAAAATTTTCTGTGGAACGCGGCGCGAATTTGGGCGCAATGGTCGCAAAAAAAAATTTCCCGCCACTGTACGTCGGTTTAATCGTGACGGGCGAGGCGGGCGGTGAACTTGTAAATATGTTACGGCAATGCGAGCGCATGGCGGATTTTGAAGTCGAAGAAATTTTGCGGACGTTGCCGGCGAAGGCAGAAATTTTCGGGACGCTCCTTGCCGGATTAATCGTGGCGACGCTGGTTTTTGCCGTCATGTTGCCGATTTTGGACGTTAGCAATTTGCTATAATCACGGCAGTTCCATAAAATAAATTTTCATCTGGTTATCTTTTAAAAAATATCCATAAGCACGGCGATAAATTCTTTCGCCGGAAAAATCGCTCTTTATCGCGGCGCGGCTCATCAAATAAACCCCGTCGCGATAATTTTTTTCTCCGGTTTTATTTCCGTTCTCGTCATAAGTTGGGAAGTAAACCAAATAAGTCTTGCCCTGCTCATTAATTCCGTAGTTATAAATTTTTCCGCGTTCGCCGCGCACTTCAACGCTTATTTCTATCGAGCGGTCGTCGATTTTAAAATTTTTCGTACTTGAAATGATAACTTTTTTATCTTTATAGCTACCTGTGGAATGTGGCAAAAGGCTTGGATTTTTACGAACTTCTTCCGCCGCCTCAATAAGCGAACTTTCTGCCGCGTGTTGAAGTCTTTGCTCCATTTGAAAATTAAAAACTTCGCGGGCGTGATTCGCTTCCGCCTCTTGAATTCCTTTGACGGTGAGCGCGATAATTAAAATCATAACCAATCCAAAAATCGTCGCGAAACCTTTTTGATTCATTTAACTGCCCTCTACAAATAAATTTTCACAGCCGGGAATGTAAATTGCCGTGCTGATTTTTATTTTGCGTTGAGTTTGTTCGCTCTGCATTTCTAAAGTGACGCGCAAAACATTTTCTGCCGGCTTAGAAAATTTAAATTGAGTAACACGCGTCTCGCCGAAAAAATTATCGCCGGTTATCGGATTAACTGCAACTTCCGCTTGCCGTTCATAATAAATTTTTGAACTGTCGACAAGATAAACGCGTATCATCTCTTTGTCGTCGATAACGTCGCCTTTATACAGATTCTTTCTTTCATTAATCGTGCGGTAGTTAAAAGTAATCATGGGCGGGCTATTGTAAGCCGTGACAGTTTTTGCGGCGCGGGCGTCATAAATAAAACGTGATAAAACGTCGTGGACTTCCTCTTCCAAAACGTAATCAGCAAGTTGAGTTTTTCCCAGATAAAAAATTTTCGTGCCGAGCGTCGCCATGCCATAAGCAAGCAAAATTAAAAGCGGCAAGGCTATTGCGAATTCAATAAACACAAAGCCGCCGCTTAAAAATTTTTTCCGATTATTTAACAACGCGAATCGTCCTTTCAAACTCAACAAAATTTTCTTGCCCGTTTACCGTCCAGCTGACTTTAACTTTGACATTTCGCAAAATTTCTGAGCCGCTCACGGTCGTTGTAACTTCAAAAGTCGTTGGCTCGCCCGCCGCGAAATTATTTGTCTTCAAGTCGTCTTTGTCGCCCTGAAAAGCCGTTTTGCCCGATAAAGAATCTCCGCCCGCCGCAAAACTTTCCAGCATTGCAAATTGTTCGTTCGCCAGATGAATCGCCGTTAATCTTAGCACGGCTTGCGAATTTCTATAACGCGGAGCGGCGTTCATTAAAACGCTTGCACACGTGGCGACAATCAGCGTTAAAAAAATTACGTTCAAGAGCATAAAGCCGCGCTGGTCGTAAAAAATTTTTCTAATCATTTTGTTCTACTTCCGCGAAAACGCCCAACGCTATCAATTCTTATGTACGTTTTTCCGTAACGCGATTTTATTTCCATGCTGTCGCTTATTGCCGCGCCGCTCTTGTTCATAATTTTTCCCATGTCATCAAATTTAAATTCCCAATCTCTAGTAACGGTCACGCCGTTTGAAAAATAATGCTCCGATAAAATTCGGTTGGTTTCGTTTTTCATGACGGTATAGCGATTGCGTTCGACGTTAAATTTAAGCTGGGTTTTAATGGCGGTTTGGAAGTGAGAATCTTTCATTTCAGTCATCCTGTCAAAAGACTGTAAAGCCCGCAGGTCGGTATAAATTTTTTTCGTCTCGTAATCAAGTGCAACTCTATCCAAAATGCGGGCGGCGTTGGGAACGGCTACAGTTGTCAGCGCGGCGATTATCATCAAGATAAAAATCATTTCCAGCGTCGCGAAACCTTTTTGCATGACAAAACCTCCGCCAAAACTTTTAATAAAACGCTGTGGAAAGTTTAGTTCTCCACAGCGTTTAGCTTAACTATTTAAAATAAACCCGTCCCCTCATTGAAGGAGCGCGGTCTTTAAAACTTCGTCCATGTTTTCCACGGGCACGAATTCCAATTTTTCACGAACGCTTTCGGGAATGTCTTCAAGGTCGGGGGCGTTTTCTTTCGGCAAAATGATTGTGTGCATACCTTCGCGATAAGCCGCCAGAACTTTTTCTTTAAGCCCGCCAATCGGCAAAACATTTCCGCGCAAAGTAATTTCGCCTGTCATCGCCACGTCGGAACGAACTTTTTTCTTTGTCAGCGCAGAAATCATCGCGGTAGCCATAGTAATTCCTGCGCTGGGTCCGTCTTTGGGAACTGCGCCTTCCGGCACGTGGACATGAATATCATTTTTCTCGTAAAAGTCGTCAGCAAGTTGCATTAAATCGCTACGGCTACGAATGTAAGTTAAACCTGCCTGTGCGCTTTCCTGCATAACTTCGCCGAGCTTGCCGGTCAGCAAAAGTTTACCGTTGCCTTTAAGGACGATAGCTTCAGTGGGGAGAATATCGCCGCCGACTTCTGTCCATGCCATGCCGGTTGAAACGCCGATTTGCGGTTGCTTTTCGGCGCGTGTCTGCAAAAATTTCGGACGCCCGATAAAATCGCGCAAATTTTTTTTCGTAATGTAGACAACGCCTTCGTGACCTTCAACGATTTTTCGCGCCGCCTTACGACAAGCCTTGCCGATTATCCTTTCCAGTTCGCGAACGCCGGATTCCCGCGTATATTCGGAAATAATTTCCTGCAGGACGCCTTTAGCAAAAACCACGTCGCCTTTCTTTAAGCCGTTTTCCTCTTTTTGCTTTTTAGTTAGATAGCGGCGTGCAATTTCAAATTTCTCGTTCTCGGTGTAACTTGACAACGTGATAATTTCCATGCGGTCGCGCAGTGGTTTGGGAACGGTGCTTAGCGTGTTCGCCGTAACAATCCACAAAATTTTTGACAGGTCAAACGGCGTGTCAATGTAATGGTCGTCGAAAGAATTATTTTGCGCAGGGTCGAGCACTTCGAGTAGCGCGGCGGAAGGGTCGCCCGCGTAGCCGTCCTTGCCCAGCTTGTCAATTTCGTCAAGCAGGAAGACAGGATTATTTGCGCCGGCTTTCTTTAAACCTTGAATAATTCTGCCGGGCATTGCGCCGACGTAAGTTCTTCTGTGCCCGCGTATCTCCGCCTCGTCACGTATGCCGCCCAAACTTGCACGGATAAATTTTCTGCCCATAGCTTTGGCAACGGAAGACGCCAGAGAAGTTTTGCCCACGCCCGGCGGACCGACCAAGCAGAGAATCGGCGCGGGTTTATCTTTTGTTAAAGCTTTGACGGCGAGAAAATCTAAAATGCGCTCCTTGACTTTCTCCAAACCGTAATGATCCGCATCGAGAACTTTTGCCGCCTCGTTGATGTCCATTGCGTCATCAGTCGAAACGCGCCACGGTAAATCCAAAAGCCAATCAATGTACGTGCGAATGACATTGCCTTCAGACGCCATAGAAGGTATCCGCTCCAGCCGCTTTAGTTCCTTTTCGATAATCTCTTTTACTTCGTCGGGGTAATCACCCTCTTCCAGTCTTTTGCGGTAGCCGCTCGCCTCTTCGGCAACGTCTTCTTCTTCGCCAAGTTCTTTGTGAATTGCCTTGAGTTGTTCGCGCAGGTAATGATCTTTTTGAATCTTTTCAATCTGGTTGCGAACGCGCTTGCTTATCTGCGACTCCATTTGCAAAACCTCAAGTTCGCGTTCCAAGATGACATAAAGTTTTTCGAGCCGTTCCTCAACGTTCAGGCAATTTAAAATTTCCTGCTTAGCGTCCAGTTTTAAATTTAAATGGCTGGCAATCAAGTCCGCCAATCGCCCGAAGTCCTCAAGGATTGTCACGGCAACAAAAGTTTCAGAAGGGATACGCTTGCTAAGCTTGACCCATTCTTCAAACTGGTGAACGACACCGCGAACAAGAGCTTCCGTTTCCATAGTGTCTTCCCAGCTGTCCTCGTGAACTTCGACGCTGACTTCAATGTAATTTCCCTTTTCGCTGCTGTGATAGTCAGACATGACGCCGCGATTCATGCCCTCCACCAGCACGCGAACATTTCCGTCGGGCAGTTTAATTATCTGGCGAATTTCAGAAACTGTCCCGACTTCGTAAAGATCTTCTTCTTCCGGCTCATCGTCATCGGTGTCCATTTGCGCCACCAGAAAAATTCGCCGATTTGTAACCATTGCCGCCTCAAGTGCATTAACCGAAGTGTCGCGCCCAACGTCCAGGTGCATTATCATGTTGGGGAAGACTACAATCCCCCTCAGCGGCACGAGCGGCAAAGTAACTTTTTCAGTCATGCAAATTACCTCCTTTAGGGATTAGGGATTAGGGAGTAGATTTTTCCCTAACCTTATCCGTTAGCTGACTTCCTTGTTCTTTTCTGACTGACTTTAACCTTCGGCTCTTGATTAAACAAAACATCTTCTTTAGTTACTGTGCAGACTGTGTTGCCGCCGACGCTCGGCACCTCGAACATAACGTTTCGCATAATTCGTTCAAGGATTGAGCGCAGTCCGCGTGCACCGGTTTTGCGCTGAATCGCTTCCTTTGCAATTAGTCTAAGTGCGTCGTCCTCAAAATTTAATTTCGCGCCGTCCATCTGCATTAGCTTTTGATATTGCTTGACCAGCGCATTTTTCGGCTTAGTTAGAATGTCAACAAGCGCGTTTTCGTCTAGGGCGTCCAGCGTAACGATTATCGGCAGGCGTCCGACGAATTCGGGGATAAGTCCCGCCTCTATCAAATCGTCCGGCAAAACTTCTTTAAGCGTCTGGCTAATGTTTTTTTCTTCTTTGGCAACAACTTTTGCGCCGAAACCCATTTGACTGCCGCGCGTGCGTTTCTCTATGATTTGGTCTAGATCGTTGAATGCGCCGCCACATATGAACAAAATATTTTTCGTGTTGACAGTGAGATTTTCCGGCGGCATTTGCGGATGGCGGTTCGGCATTTGGATATTTACGCGGGTTCCCTCCAAAATTTTCAACAGAGCCTGTTGCACGCCTTCGCCGGAAATATCGCGGTACATACCGGGCTTGCGGGCTATCTTGTCAATTTCGTCAATGTAAACGATTCCGCGTTCCACTTTGTACATATCGCCGCCCGCCGCGTTCACCAGAGCCATTAAAACATCTTCCACGTCTTCGCCAACATAGCCGGCTTCCGTCAATGCATTTGCGTCAACGATTGTGAGCGGAACTTTCAAAAATGTTGCCAGCGTCTGCGCCAAAAGAGTTTTGCCGCTACCGGTCGGACCAATCATCAAAATATTTGACTTCTGCAGTTGCAAGCCGTCCTTGTTGGCGGAATAATAGCCGGCGCGTTTATAGTGGTTATAGACAGCAACGGAAATAGTCTTTTTAGCTTCCGCCTGTCCAATAACGTATTCATCGAGCGTAGCGCAAATTTCTTTTGGTTTGGGCAGATTGTCCGCGCTGAGAACTTCGCCGTCCTCTTCCTCTTCGCGCTGTAAAATATCGTTACAAATTTCTATGCAGCCGTCGCAGATGTAAGCATTTTTGCCAGCGATTAATTTTCTAACGACGTGTTCAGACTTGCCGCAAAAAGAACATTTATATTCCTCACGCTCTTTTAACGCTTTCAACTCTTACCAACCCCCTAAAAGCCATTCGTAATGCGTAATGATTTTTAATTACTCATTGCTTTTTATCGGGCGGCTGATAACGTCGTCAATTAAGCCGTAAGCTTTGGCGTCGTCTGCAGTCATGAAATTATCGCGCTCGGTGTCCGCCATAACTTTTTCACGCGGTTGACCGGTGTGGCGGCAAAGAATCTCGTTTCCGACTTCGCGCAGTCTCAAAATTTCCCGCGCTTGAATTTGAATATCTGTCGATTGTCCGCTTGCTCCGCCCAAAGGTTGATGAATCATAATCCGTGCCAGCGGCAATGCAAACCGTTTACCCTTTGCGCCCGCCGTCAAAAGCAAACTACCCATACTCGCCGCCTGCCCTATACAAATCGTCGAGACGTCCGGTTTAATGTATTGCATCGTGTCATAAATCGCCAAACCCGCCGTGACAACGCCGCCGGGGCTGTTAATGTAAAGGTGAATATCTTTGTCGGGGTCTTCGCTTTCCAAGAAAAGCAACTGCGCAACGACGGAATTTGCAACGTCATCAGTTATCGGACCACCCAGGAAAACAATTCTGTCTTTTAACAGTCGGGAATAAATATCGTAAGCGCGCTCGCCGTAGCTTGTCTTTTCGATAACCATTGGCACATAATAAGCCATAATCTACACCTCAAAAATTTTTTCAAAAAAGGGCGGGAAAGTTTCAATCTTCACGCCCTTTTAACATTTAGAAATTTGAAATTAACCGATTCATTCTTTGGTTTCTTCAGCGGGAGTTTCAGCTTTGGCGCCCGCCATGTTGTCGAAAATAAATTTCATTGCTTTGCGGCGGCGGATTGTATTTGCCACGTTGAAAAGTTGTCCGCTCTCCTGCAGATATTTGGCGATTTGTTTTGCCGGCGTGCGATACATTTGCGCCATCATCTCAATTTCAAAATTAAGTTCCGCTTGTTCAACGCCGATTTCTTCCGCGTCCGCCACACGCTCAAGCAGAATATCCGTCAAAACAGCTTTCTTTGCGTTGTCGCGATACTCTTCGCGCATTTTGTCCATATCCATGCCGGAAAAAGCCATGTACTGATCAAGTTTCATGCCGCTTGCTTGAAGTTGTGCTTCGAGCTCGTTAATCATCTGCGTCACGCGATTTTCAATCATGACGGGCGGCAAGTCAATCGTCATATTCTCAACAGCTTTATCGATAACCGCTTGTTGCTGAGCTTCGGTTGCGCGGCGTTCAGAGTTGGCTTCCATGTTCTTGCGAATATTGGCTTTGTACTCGTCAACCGTCTGGAAGGTCGTAAACTTTTTAATAAACTCGTCGTTGAGTTCGGGAAGTTCGCGGTGTTTAATGCTGTTGATTTTGCAAGCAAATTCCGCGTCCTTACCGGCAAGGTCTTTGGCGTGATAATCATCGGGGAAGGTGACTTTAACAGTTAATTCTTCGCCGACTTTCGCGCCGATAAGCTGTTCTTCAAAATCGCTGATAAATTTATGCGAACCGATTTCGAGCGGCTGATCTTTTGCCTCACCACCCGCAAATTTTTCGCCGTCAACGGTGCCGGTGTAGTCAAGCGTAATGAAGTCGCCGTCAACAATGGCATCGCCTTCCGCCGCGTCGATTAAGTTCGCGTGGTGAGCGCGCATTTGTTCAATCTGTTTATCAACATCTTCATCGCTCACGGGTTCAACAACTTTTTCCGCATCAAGATTTTTATATTCACCGAGTGTGACTTGCGGGAAGGGTGTAAAGGTCAGCGTGAAAACAAAATCCTCGCCCTCCTTATTTGTGACGACGTCAGCTTTATTTTCTGTGACAGGTACCAAATTCAAAGTCTTGAGAGCTTCGCGGCTGGATTTTTGAATAAGTTCGTTCGTTGCCTCGTCAATTAGCGCGTCCTTGCCGATATGCTGTTCCAGAACTGCAAACGGGACTTTACCTTTGCGGAAGCCGCGAATGTTCACGCGTTCGCCGAGTTCTTTAGCGGCGCGTTTAATTGCCTTAGAAAATTCCGGCGCGTCAACGGTAACTGTCAACTCAATATTATAATCGTCTATCTTTTTTTGGGTGAGTTTCAAAATTTTGACCTCCTCGTTTTTTATGCAATGCACGATTTATACTATCATAACCTGCTTAAAATTACAAGCTTTGCTCATAAGTGAACGCCGCCTTAATTATCGTCGCTTCGTCCAAAGCTTTACCGATTAATTGGAAACCGATTGGCAAATTATTTTTCGTGACACCGCAAGGAATGGAAATGCCCGGCAAGCCCGCCAAGTTCAGCGGCACGGTACAAATATCCTGCAGATACATTTTGAGCGGGTCGGAAACCATTTCGCCGATTTTAAAAGCGGCAGTCGGGGCGGTCGGGGCAAGAATTAAATCCACGTTCTTAAATGCGTCGGTGAAATCTTTTTGAATCAGCGTGCGAACTTTCAAAGCTTTAAGATAATAAGCGTCGTAATAGCCGGCACTCAGCGCGTAGTTGCCAATCATAATGCGTCGTTTGACTTCCGCGCCGAATTTTTCCGTGCGGGTGTTCGTCATCATTTCAACAACGTCCGCGCCGTCCACGCGTGCACCGTAACTCACGCCGTCATAGCGTTCAAGGTTCGTAGCGGCTTCCGCGGGCGCGATAAGATAATAAGTCGATATGGCGTAATCGGTATGCGGCAAACTTATTTCGACAATTTCCGCGCCGAGTTTTTCAAATTTTTTTGCGGCATTGCGGACGGCGGTTTCAACTTCAGAATCGATACCCTTGACGAAATATTCTTTGGGCAAACCGATTTTCAAGCCCTTAACATCAGCCACGAGAGATTTTGTAAAGTCGGGCACGTCCGCTGCGGTTGAGGTCGAATCCATGTCATCATGCCCGGCAATGGCGTTCAAGACAAGCGCGCAGTCCGTCACGTCGCGGGTTATCGGACCGATTTGGTCTAGGGACGAGGCATAAGCCACAAGCCCGTATCTTGACACACGCCCATAAGTCGGCTT
>Ga0247609_10005052_pt1 | contig 13035 bp, 8 predicted proteins | sample 172DNAGHGlowgp2_FD_193487 | JGI IMG/M metagenome (GOLD analysis project Ga0247609, IMG submission 193487) | Sheep rumen microbial communities from Palmerston North, Manawatu-Wanganui, New Zealand - 1728 DNA GHGlow gp2 | ecosystem: Host-associated > Mammals > Digestive system > Stomach > Rumen ...
ACATTGTCCTATAAGGTGCCAATCCAGAATGAATACATTCAGGGTTTGACTATCTGGGCTGCAGCTAACAACCTCTTTACGCTGACAAAGTATCTGGGTCCTGATCCAGAAATCTCTTGTGGCAACAGTGTTTTGTATCAGGGAATCGATGCTGGCTACCTGTCTTCAGGCCGCAGTTTCCATCTTGGTGTTAAGATTAACCTCTAATTTGTATTAATCATGAAAATGAAATCTATTATAAAATGTGGCTTGCTTTTGCTTGTACTCGGAACAGCCACTGTGTCATGCGAGGATATGTTCACGGCTGACAACACGCTTGTGACAACAGAACTTGCTCCACAAGACACACTTTTTCAGATGATGGGTATCATCAAGCGTATGCAGAAGCTGGCAGACCGCACAGTGCTGTTGGGTGAGGTGAGAGCCGACCTCGTCGATGTGGATCCACTCCATGCGTCAGCAGACATCCAAGAGCTTGCTGCGAACAACGTGTCTGCCGCGAATGTGTACAATCAGCCTTCTGATTACTATGCAGTCATCAACAGTTGTAATATTTACCTGGCTAATGTTGACTCTATGCGTAACTCACAGGGCACCCGTAAATATTTTGAGAAGGAGATACTTGCAGCCAAGTGTTTTCGTGCATGGTGCTATCTCGAACTGCTCAAGATTTATGGTGACGTTCCTTATATCCGCACTCCCATCCTGAATTCTGACAATGCTGAAGAAATTGTGGCATCTGGCAAGAAAGAGGGAATGGTCACTATCGTGACGGATATGATCAACGATTTGGTGAATTTCCGTGCAGCTGAAAATGACGAATTACGTCAGAGTTATGGTAACAGAACTTTCAATGGCATTCGTTATTCTGAGATGGTAATTCCTGTACGCGCCATGTTGGCAGAGCTTTACTTGTGGCGTGCTTCCTACACAGGTAATGAATCGGATTACATCAATGCCATCCGTATGTATCATGATTACTTCACTTTCCCAAGTGAGGAAATCAACACGGGAAGAGCAAGAGCAAACTGGCCATCTCGTGATTCCGAGCGTCCAAGTACTAGTGATTACAATAGTAACTTCCTGGATGCTTCACAATGTGCAGGTGTGCTCCCAATGGAGACTTCTCAGTACTATGGAACAGTTTCCAAGTTGAGAGGTGTGTTCTGCTCACTTGACTCGAATAACTATTATCCTGCAGTGGTTGCTTCTCAGCGTGCAAAGGATATTTCAAAGGCACAAGACTATTGCCAATTCCTCGTAGAGGGCGGTGGCCTGCCAGAGATTTATTTCCGTGAGCACGATCCAAACCTCTATTCTGATTACAAGACTATGGAGGGTGACCTTCGCTTGTATGCAGTTTCTGATGGTCCTGACAATGTGAAGGACAACTCCTCTAACAGTCACGAGAACAGCAGCTACAACAACATGTACTATCTGAACCGCAAGTATGGTACTACAACCAATGGTAACAGCTATTTGCCATTTGTTCCATACTTCCGTAACAACATCCTGTATCTGCACTTTGCAGAGGCACTCAATCGCGCTGGTTTCCCAGAGACAGCCTTTGCTATCCTCAAGTATGGTCTTTCCTACTATACATTGACTAATCGCGACATCGTCTCTAAAGACGAGTTCGACCGTCTTAGTTTGATTACTTCTATTGGCTTCACCGTTCAGGAACCTAAGTTTACGGATGATGATCTTAAGAAGCAGACCACTGGTACTGCTGCTATTTGGAGTTCAGATGTATTCGCTACTTACTTCATTGTTCCTCTGGATCAGATGAATCCTCAGAGAATTGTTGAGGGCGGTAACTACATCCAGCTGGGTATTCACTCATTTGGTAGTGGTGACTCTGAGTACAATGACAGATACTTCCTGGATGATGAAGAGACAAAGAGTGGCTTGAAGGCTTATAAAGAGGATCTCGAATTGGAAGAAGTTCCTCGTTTGAGCAGAAATTCCACTCATGAAGACTCTGTAGAGTATGACCGCGTGGTTGCTTACAATGCTTATGCAGATTCTGTGAATATCGCTCAAAAGGATAGCGTTGACTCTTACAATGCAACGTATCTGGCATCTCCAGACATCCGCACAAAACGTCAAGCTCACGTTTCTAAGCTCATCCTTGAAGAGGAAGCTCTTGAGGGTGTGTTCGAAGGTCAGCGTTTCTACGACATCATGCGTTACCAGATGCAGGAGATGGGTGGTGCAGCCATCGGCACAACCATTACAATGCCTGCATACATCGAGGAGAAGTATGGCACTACCACTAAGATGGCTGGTAAGCCTTGGTTCCTCAAGCTACCGTCGTGGTGATGTTTTGCCTCAAATGAGGTGACAAGATAAGAAGAAAGGAAGTTCTGAGCAGAAATGCTTGGAACTTCTTTTTTTGTTTCAACAATTTTCTATATCTTTGCAACAAGAAACATCATTGTTTACCCATTCCTTATGGCTAATATAGATAACAGATACCCCACGCTCCGTGAGACGAAGTTTGTGGATTTAATGCAGCGGCGTGTCTTCAACGTGCTGATTATTGCAAATCCTTATGATGCGTTTATGTTGGAGGATGACGGTCGTGTGGATGAAAAGATTTTTGATGAGTATGCCAAGTTGGGGCTGCGCTATCCACCTCGTTTCTTTCGTGCTGCTTCGCAGGAGGATGCGGCGGGGCTGATTGGCAGGACCAAGTTTGACTTGGTCATCTGTATGCCGGGAACAGACAACAACAATGTGTTCGACATAGCCAGAGGCATCAAGACTGAGTTCCCGTCGTTGCCCATCGTTGTGCTCACTCCCTTCTCTCATGGCATTACGCGCCGCATGGAGAATGAAGACCTCAGCGTGTTTGAATATGTGTTCTGTTGGTTGGGCAATACAGAGCTATTGCTTTCCATCATCAAGCTGATTGAGGACAAGATGAATTTGGAGAATGACTTGGCGGCTGGTGTGCAGATGATTCTTGTTGTGGAGGACAGTATCCGTTTCTATTCATCCTTGCTGCCCAATCTCTATCAGTTCGTCTTACAGCAGAGTCTCGAATTTGCCACAGAAGCATTGAACTCGCAGTTGGAGATGCTGCGCATGCGAGGACGTTCCAAGATTGTTCTGGCACGTTCTTATGAAGAGGCATGGGCGCTCTATTCCAAATATAGTGACAATGTATTGGGAGTCATCAGCGACTGTCGTTTCCCGATGAAGGCAGACAGTGCCGAGAAGGATGAGCTTGCTGGTTTCAAACTGCTTCGCGCCATTCGTGAGGTGGATGAATATGTGCCTTTAGTGCTCAATTCCAGTGAGAGCGACAAGAAGCCTTATGCAGATCAGTGCAAGGCAGCCTTCATCGATAAGAACTCCAAGAAAATCAATCAGGATCTCAAGGATTTGATGACCCGACACTTTGGTTTTGGCGACTTTATCTTCCGCAATCCCGACACGATGCAAGAAGTGGGGCGTGTTCATAATCTCAAGGAATTGCAGGACAATATCTTCACCTTGCCGGCAGATTCGCTCAGTTACCACCTGCGCCACAATAACGTGTCGCGTTGGTTAGCATCTCGTGCCATTTTCCCGGTGGCAGAGTTCCTGAAGAAGATTACGTGGAAGGTGGAAACAGATGTGGATGCACATCGTCAGTATATTTTCGATGCTATTGTCAGTTATCGAAAGATGAAGAACCAAGGAGTCGTTGCCGTCTTCCATCGTGACCGCTTCGACAGTTATAGCCAGTTTGCCCGCATTGGTGAAGGCTCCTTGGGAGGAAAAGGTAGAGGTTTGGCATTCCTCGATAACATCATCAAGCGTCGCACCGACCTTAATGAGTTCGAGAATGCGACGGTGCAGATACCCAAGACCGTGGTGTTGTGTACCGACATCTTTGACCGGTTCATGGAGAACAATTCGTTGTACGAAGTGGCACTTTCCGACATTCCCGACGAGGAAATCCTGCAGCACTTTCTGCATGGTCGTTTACCAGAAGAGTTGGCCGACGACCTCATGTCCTTCATGGATGTGGTGAATGGTCCTGTTGCCATTCGTTCTTCTTCCTTGTTGGAGGACAGCCACTATCAGCCATTTGCCGGTATCTATTCCACTTACATGATTCCACGTGCCAACGATAAGTATGTACGTCTCGAAATGCTCTCCAATGCCATTAAGAGCGTTTATGCCAGCGTGTTCTATCGGGCATCGAAAGACTATATGGTTGCCACCTCCAATGTGATTGACCAAGAAAAGATGGCGGTCATCCTTCAGGAAGTGGTAGGCCAGCGTTATGAGAGCGGTTTCTATCCCACCATTTCAGGAGTGGGGCGCAGCATTAACTACTACCCGATTGGTGACGAGACAGCTGATGAGGGCATTGTGGAGTTGGCGCTTGGATTGGGTAAGTATATCGTGGATGGCGGTCTTTGTCTTCGTGTCTGTCCTCATCATCCAGACAAGGTTTTGCAGACGAGTGAGATGGAGATAGCGCTCAGAGAGACACAGACGAAATTCTATGCCTTGGATGTGGAGGCAAGTGAGAATGGCGATTCCGATGGAGCCTTGGCATTCCAAGTGGACGACGCTTTCAATCTCAAGAAAGTGACCGTGCGCGATGCTGACCACGATGGCTCTCTCAAGTGGATTGTCTCCACCTTCGACCCTTATGACCAGTGCATCTACGACGGTTATTATGAGGGGAAGAACCGCAAGATTATCTCCTTCTCGGGTGTGTTGCAGAATGGGGTGTTCCCATTGCCCGAACTCTTGCAGAAGGTGCTCCACTATGGGCAGAAAGAGATGGCACGTCCCGTCGAGATAGAATTTGCTGTCAATCTGCACGATGACAAGTCAGGCGAGTTCTATCTCCTTCAGATTCGTCCGATGGTGGACAATCAGATGCAGTTGGATGAAGACATCACCTTGATTCCCGATGATGCTTGTTTGCTTCGCAGCCACAATGCGATTGGTCATGGCATTGTCAACGATGTCTTTGATGTGGTGTATGTCAAGACAGATGAATATACGGCAGCCAATAACCCTGCAGTGGCTGAGGAAATAGAGCACATCAATCGCGGGTTCCTCCAGCGTGGCGAGAACTATGTGTTGGTGGGTCCGGGTCGTTGGGGTTCCAGCGATTCATGGTTGGGCGTACCTGTTCAATGGCCTAACATCTCGGCTGCTAAGGTGATTGTAGAGGCAGGTTTGAGCAATTTCCGTGTAGATCCAAGTCAAGGCACGCACTTCTTCCAAAATCTCACCTCGATGGGCGTGGGTTACTTCACCATCAATGACTTCATTGGTGACGGCATTTACAACCAATCCATGCTGAAAGACATGCCAGCAGTTGAAGAGACGGAACATGTGCGCCATGTCCGATTCTCCAATCCCATTGTCATCAAGATTGATGGCATGAAGAAAGAAGGGGTGGTGTTACTGCCCGCTTAGCCGTTCCATCCGAATGACATCGTTGGTGAAATCTACCACGGCGAGTCGGTGAGTGACGAAGATGATGGTGCTACTTGCAAAATGCTGTTTGAGATTCTCAAGCAGCTTTTTTTCTGTCTCCACATCAAGGGCAGAAGTCGCTTCGTCAAGCAGGAGCACCTTGCAGGGATGCAAGATGGCACGGGCGATGGCGATGCGTTGAGCTTGTCCCTCTGAGAGTCCCCCGCCTTGTTCGGCACACTTTGTTTCAAGCCCGTCGGGAAGAGCGAAGACGAAATCAGCCATGGCAAGATGCAGCGCATGTTGCATCTCTTCTTCGGTGGCAGAGGGATTTCCCATCAGCAGATTTTCACGAATGGTGCCGGAGAAAAGCGTGTTGCCTTGAGGAATGTAAGAGAAGTTCCCGCGTAGGGCAGGGGAGAGAGAATGATGATTGATGATTGATAATTGGGAATTGGAGGATTGGGAGTATGCCTCAGCAGTTCCCTCAGTGGGGTTGATGAGAGCCAGCATCAAGCGGATGAGCGTTGTCTTTCCTGCACCCGTTTCGCCCAATATGGCAGTGAAACTGCCGGGACGGAAATCGTGGGAGAAGTGTCGGATGACGGTGCGCCCGTTGTCAGTGTAGTGATACGACACATCATTGAAACGGATACCCACATTCCCTTCCAACCTCACAGGACCTTTATCCTCCTCCAATGGCAGTTCCTCCAGCTCCATCAGACGTTCGCAGGAAGTCATGCTGTTCACGAAAATGGGTAACAGGCGTGCCGCATCAAGCATGGGGCGTTGAATGCGGTTGATGAGTTGGGTGAATGCCATGAGCACACCCACCGTGATGAGTCCTGCCTGCAGTTGGAACAAACCCCACACCAGTGCGATGAGGAATGCACCCGCAAAGCCGATGTTGACCAATGTTTTCGAGAGAATGGAAAAGCGTGCCCTTGCCTTGATTTGCTTGCGCAAGAGGCTTTGACGTTGTTCCAGCCTATCCACCATGGAAGATTCACGTCCCAACACCTTGATGACCATCTTGTGTTGGATGCTTTCCTGAATGAGGGATTGAATGGCGGAATTGCTGTCCTTGATGGTGCGCACAATGCGGCGCATACGTTTGAAGTAGAGGCGTGACAGGACAACGAAGATGGGCGAGGCAATCACCACGATGAGGGCGAGTGTGCTGTCCATCAGATAGAGATAAATGAACGAGGCAATGAATTGTGTGATGACGATGACGGTGGTGGGCATGACATCTGTCATCAGATTGACGATGTCGTTCACGTCGCCAAAAAGTCGGTTCAGCACATCACCGCTATGATACTTCTCAATGCCGTGCCATTTCCCTTTGATTAATTGGCGAAAGAAGAACTGCTGCATTAGGTTTTGTGTTCTCACACCCAACACTGCGCTAATCCATGTTGAAGCAATGTGCATGCACATTTCCAACAGAAACACCACACCCAGCAGTACAGCTGTCCAGATGATGCTGCCCTCCTTTGCATGGGTGGCAATGTCTGTCAGCGAGCGGAGCGTGTCCACACCCAACAAGCCCAATCCCACCATGGCAAGTCCAATGAGCACATTGAGCGTAGCTTGCTGACGGCAACTCTTGTGATGCCGCCACAACCACACCATGATTTTCCTCGTCGAATATTTTGTCTTGTTAATTCCCACCCCCAAAACTCTAAACTCTCAACTCTAAACTCTCAACTCTAAACTCTCAACTCTTATCTCTCAACTCTCAACTCTCAACTCTCTCACCCTCTGCTGTCCGTTCCCCACATCATCTTTTTCCGTAAGGTGGAGAAGAAACTTTGACCTTGTCTTGTCACCACCCTCACGCAGTAGGGTGCCTTGCGGATGCGCAGGTGAATATTGTCGGGATAGCTTTGGCTTCGCCCGTCAAGTGAGATGAGGAAGCTGTGGCTTCGGCTCTCCACACGGAGCGAGATTTCGCTGGTGTCACACAGCACCAAAGGGCGCATGTTCAAACTGTGAGGAGCCACAGGAGTGAGACTGATGGTGTCACTTTGCGGCACGATGATGGGACCGCCCACACTCAGCGAGTAAGCCGTGCTGCCCGTAGGCGTGCCGATGATGAGTCCGTCTGCCTGATAGGTCGTCAGGTATTCGTCGTTGATGTCCGTGTGGATGGAAATCATCGAAGAGATGTCATGCTTCAGAATGGCAATCTCGTTGAGGGCAAAAGGATAGTCCTTCAGTTCCATCTCGTCGCATGAGATGTTCAGCACGCTGTGTCGTTCCACACCGAAGTTGCCGTCGTAGATGTCCGCCATGGTCTCCTCGATATGGTCGGGCGAGAAACTTGCCAAAAAGCCCAATCTGCCCGTGTTGATGCCGACGATGGGAATTTCCTTCTCGCCCACACGGCTTGCCACATCCAGAAACGTGCCGTCACCACCCATGCACACCACATAGTCGGCAGCGAAGTTGTTGTCCTTGATGAGCTCACAATCAGGCACATGAATCTTCAGGTTGTCGCGCAAGAAAAGATAGAATGTTTCGGGTATGGCGAGTTCCGCTTTCCTTTCCGCAGCGATGGCAAAGAATTTTTGCACGGCAGCACTCTTCCGTTCCTGATGCACGTTGCCAAAGAGGGCAAACTTCAGCTTTTTAGTCATATTTAATATTTTTTATTTGTCTTGTGTGTGAAAAAAGTTGTACTTTTGCACTGCAAAGGTACATTTTTAATTTGATAAATAGTGCCTTAGACATAGAAAAGTGACTTCTAATAGATAATTGATACTAATTTACTGAAACATTATGGAAGAACTGAGCATTCTTGAGCTCGCATCGAAAGGCGGATGGATTATGATTGTCCTCGCAGTCCTTTCTGTCATTGCAGTGTACATTTTCGTTGAGCGTTTCTTGGCTATCCGCAGTGCCGGCAAGGACGACAAACTCTTCATGGACCGCATTCGCGATTACATGAAAAACAACGATGTGAAGTCGGCCATCAACTATTGCCGCAACACAAACACCGCTGCCGCCCGCATGATTGAGCGTGGCATCAGCCGTATCGGCAAGCCTGCTGCAGAGATTCAGACAGCCATCGAGAACACCGGCAACCTCGAGATTGCCACGATGGAAAAGCGTCTGCCTGTGCTGGCAACCATTGCTGGTGGTGCGCCCATGATTGGTTTCCTCGGCACCGTCATCGGTATGGTCGAGGCATTCTGGCAGATGAGCAATGCCGGAGGCAACATCGACATCAGCCTTCTTTCAGGTGGCATCTATCAGGCCATGATCACCACGGTGGGCGGTCTTGCTGTCGGTATTGTGGCACTCTTCGGCTACAACTATCTGGTGGCAAAGATTGATGGTGTGGTGAACGAGATTGAAGCCAAGTCACTCACATTCATGGACATCGTAAGCGAAGGGGAGTGAGCCTATGTTTAAGCGACGTACAAAGGTCAGCCCGACGTTCAACATGGCGTCCATGACCGACATCATCTTCCTCCTGCTCATCTTCTTCATGATCACGAGCACGATGGTGTCGCCTAATGCCATCAAGGTGCTCCTGCCGCAAGGAAAGAAGCAGACCACGGTGAAGGCGACGGCACGTGTGGTCATTGATAAAGACCTCAACCTCTACGCAGCTGCCGGCAACGAACAGGAAGAGCCCGTCACGCTCGAGGAACTGCCGCAAGTGCTGAATGCACAGATGAACGACTCCACCGAGCTGTTCGTTTCTCTCTATGCCGATGAGGCTGTTCCTTATCGGAATATCGTTGAAATTCTTAGTATAGCCAACGAGAACCACTTCAAGATGGTTCTTGCCACTCGACCACCTTCACGCGATGAATGACAATTCTCCCAAGAAAGATAAGGTAAAGGCTGGTGTCATCTCCATTTTGGTGCATGCCGTCCTCGCTGTCATCCTTGCCATCCTGACACTCTCCGTGGTGCAACCCGACAAGGACAAGGAAGATGGTGTGCCCGTGCTCCTCGGCAATGTGGAAGACGCAGGAGGCGAAGACCTCGGTGGTTTGCCTGCCGATGCATCCGGCACTCCCGAATCCACTGATGCTTCCGAATCTACCGATGTGCCTGAAGAGGCTGACCCTGTACCAGTCGCTCCACCACCAGCACCGAAGCCTACACCTGCTCCTAAACCCACTCCTGCTCCTAAACCGCAACCTGCCAAACCTCTCATCACACAAGACCAAGAGAAGTCCATAGCAGCGGAAGAAGCCAAGAAGAAGGCGGCAGAAGAGGCTCGCAAAAAGGCTGCTGAAGAAGCACGCATCAAAGCAGAAGCAGAAGCCAAGCGTAAGGCAGAAGAGGCTGCCAAGAAACGTGCTGCCGAAGAAGCCGCTCGCAAGAAAGCGGCAGAGGAAGCCGCAAAGAAACGTGCAGCAGAAGAAGCTGCTCGCAAGAAAGCGGCAGAGGAAGCTGCCAAGAAACGCGCTGCAGAAGAAGCTCGTCGTAAGGCAGAGGAAGAAGCCCGCAAGAAAGCTGAAGCCGACCGTATAGCAGCCGCTGCAGCTAACAGCCGTGTGGCTGGCGCATTCGGTAGTGGCAACAAGGGAAACAGCGGCAACACAACAGGCAATGGTGCACAAGGTTCACCCACAGGCAACAGCAACACGGGTGCCACCACAGGAACTGGCGGTTTAGGAACCGGCACATCTGCCAAGGTGGGCAACCGCACCGTAGTCTATCTTGCCAAGCCTAACTATGCCGACCCCAACAGCGAGGGCACCGTGCTTGTTTCCATTCAGGTCAGCGCATCAGGTTCTGTCATCAGTGCCAGCGTGACCAGCAGCACCACTTCCTCCGCTGCTCTCAAGAATGCGGCAATCGCAGCAGCCAAGCAATCCCGCTTCTCAGAAGGTGACCATACGGAGAGTGGCACCATCACCTACCGATTCAAACTCAAGTAGCCCAATAAATCGTAAACCATTATGAAGATATATACTTTTCTTGCTACAGGCTTCGAAGAAGTGGAAGCCCTTGGTCCCATCGACGTGTGCCGTCGTGCAGGTCTTGAAGTGATAACGGTCTCCATCACGGATGAGCTTACTGTGGTGGGTGCACATGGTGTGGGCATTGTGGCAGACTCCATGTTTGCCGACAACGACTACAGCGATGCCGATATGCTTTTCCTTCCGGGAGGCATGCCTGGAGCAACCAACCTCAATGCCCACGAAGGGCTCTGTAAGGTCATTCTTGCTCATCATCAGGCAGGCAAGGCGCTTGCTGCCATTTGTGCTGCACCGATGGTGTATGGCAATCTCGGTCTTGCTCAGGGCAAGAAGATGACCTGCTATCCCGGTTTCGAGCAATACCTGACAGGTGCAGACTATACGGCAGCCCTTGTGGAGCGCGATGGGCTCATGTTTACCGGTAAAGGTCCTGCTGCTGCGTTGGGGCTTGGCTATGCCATTGTGGAGCACTTCTGTGGCAAAGATGCAGCCGACCAGTTGAGGCAAGGCATGATGTACCAACATATCAGCGAAAAGTGAACGCCGTCATCATCGTAGCCGGTGGTAAGGGGCTTCGCATGGGCGGCGACATACCCAAGCAGTTCCTTCCTGTTGGTGGCATCCCCATCTTGATGCGCACCATTGACCGTTTTCTCCAGTTCGACGAGAAGATGCAGGTGGTGCTTGTGTTGCCCGAAACCCAGCAGGACTATTGGCGCACACTCTGCGGCGAATACCATTTCTCGCGCCCTTATACCCTTGCCAATGGAGGAGAAACCCGTTTCCACTCTGTCAAGAACGGACTCGCCAAAGTCTCCCTCGATGCCACGCTTGTAGGCGTTCATGACGGCGTGCGTCCCTTTGTCTCCATCGACACCATTCGTGCCTGCTACGATGAGGCTGCCCGTTCCGAAGCCGTCATTCCCGTCACCGATGTGGTGGAAACCTTACGTCAGGTTCTCCCTGGAAAATCCATCACAGTGCCCCGCAGCGACTACCGCCTCGTTCAGACCCCTCAGGTGTTCTCCGCTCATCTCCTCCGCCAAGCCTATGAGCAACCTTACACCGACTTCTTCACCGACGATGCCTCCGTGGTGGAACGTTTCGGACACTCCGTCACCCTTGTTCCCGGCAATCGCGAGAACATCAAAATCACCACTCCCTTCGACTTGACCATTGCTGCCGCAATGTGTATTCCGAATTGAGAATATCTGCAACTTGCAACTCGTTTGTAGGTAAGACTTAAGTACAAGAGTGTCCACTTTTGGACAGTGGGTGTCCAGAAATGGACACCTTTTTTGTATGTATTTACAGAAAATCAACGAGTTACGACTCAGGCACGTGTTTTGTATTGAAAGAATGAATAATTTTATCCATTTGCGAAGTGAAGAAAAGAACATTTATCTTGACGATGGTGTGTCTCCTGACTCAGATGGGGCATGCCGAAAATGACACGCTGCGGTTGAGCCTTGATGACTGCATTGCAATGGCACGTCGGCAAAGTGTGGATGCGGCTGTGGCATTGGGCGAATTGAAGTCTGCCTATTGGGAGTGGAGGAGTTACAAGGCAAACATGCTGCCCGAAGTGTCCCTGTCGGCGAATGTGCCGACGTACAACAAACGATACAGCACGTACCAGCGAGAGGACGGCACACACTCCTATGTGCGGAACGACTACATGGAGTTGGACGGTTCAGTATATGTGAGTCAGAAAATAGGACTGACTGGGGCAACGTTGTCGGTGGAGTCATCATTGGATTGGTTGCGGCAGATGAGTGGTGAAACAAGTGGAGGGCGCAATCAGTTCATGAGCATGCCCATCGCACTCACGTTGAGTCAACCGCTGTTTGGTGTGAACTCGCTGAAATGGGACCGTCGCATTGAGCCAGTGCGCTATCGGGAAGCAAAAGCCTCTTTCCTTACCGAGACTGAACAGGTGGCTATGCGTGCCATCAGCCTGTTCTTCAACCTCCTGTTGGCGAACGAGAATGTGCGCATTGCCGAGCAGAACTTGCAAAATGCTGAGAAACTCTACGAAGTGGCAAAGGCGAAGCGGGAAATGGGCACCATCAGTCAGAACGATGTGTTGCAGATGCGGTTAGGAATGCTGAATGCCCAATCGGCACTCACCTCCACGGAGAGCAGCAGGAAGGCGCGGATGTTTGAACTGAAAGCCTTCCTCGATGTGGAAGCGGACATTGTGCCCGTGGAACCAGAAAAGATTCCAGAAGTGGTGCTCCGCTATGAAGAGGTGCTGGACAAAGCATTGGAGAACAATGCTTTTGCAAGTACAATGCAAAGGCGGCAACTACAGGCTGACTATGCGGTGGCAAGTGCCAAAGGCAATCTGCGAAGCGTCACACTTTATGCACAAGTAGGATATACAGGCACAGGAGGACGGATGAACGATGCCTATCGCGACCTGTCAAGTAAGGAAGTGGTGCAGATAGGCATATCACTTCCTCTGCTCGACTGGGGCAAACGGCGCGGACAGGTGAAGGTGGCAGAGAGTAATCGTGAGATTGTGCGGAACCAAGTGCGGCAACAGTCGCAAGAGTTCCGGCAGAACCTCTTTGTGCTGACCGAGCAGTTCAACCACCAGCGACAGCAACTTCGCATTGCCGAAGAGGCGGACACCATAGCCCAGCGC
>Ga0247609_10005053_pt1 | contig 13034 bp, 7 predicted proteins | sample 172DNAGHGlowgp2_FD_193487 | JGI IMG/M metagenome (GOLD analysis project Ga0247609, IMG submission 193487) | Sheep rumen microbial communities from Palmerston North, Manawatu-Wanganui, New Zealand - 1728 DNA GHGlow gp2 | ecosystem: Host-associated > Mammals > Digestive system > Stomach > Rumen ...
AAACTAGTAATGACATGTACAAAGGCGGCTCGGCATGGCAAGCGGGCAACGCGATATACATTTCAGCGCGGGATATAAATATAAACGGCTTGATTCAAGCGGGCTTTGCAGGCATGGCGGCAAATATAACGCAAGCCGACGTTGACAACGCGGCTGAAGCGACGCTTTTTAATGGCGTGATGATGTACAAAGTCAACAACGGCGGGAGTAAACTCAATTCCAACGGCTATTATATTTACGAGCCGCAAATTTATTATGACAAAGCGAGCGGCAAGTTATACGTAGAGGACATAAGCGCGACGAGCGGCAAGATTTATTTAGCGGGGCGCATATCGTCCACCGGCAACGGAAAAATTGTAGTTAGTGACGGCGCGAGCAATATAAACATAAAGAATAATTCAGGCGTTGATATGGCATTCGGCAAGGTGACTGCTTCGCAAGGCGGCGGCTTCATTCAGATTGCAGACGCCGAGCAGGATAAATTAACCGAGTATTCGAGTGGACAAACGCGCACGATTGAAAATTATTCTGCATGGTTAGCTGACAATACAAAGGGAAAAGTCACGACCGGTAACGGTTTGACGGTTGGCAAGTTCGTCAATTACAATCCGAAAAGCGGCTTGACGTATAATTGGGGCGAAGGCACACGGCAAGAAGAAACTGCCCATTACTATTACAAAGAGGAGCGCAGTTGGTGGGGTTTGAGTGGTGATTCAAATTACACAAGCAATCTTGCTGTAATGTCGTCAAAATTATCACCAAGTTGGACGGAACCGGCAGAAAAGGAAACGCTTGACATAGGTAACGGCGTTTATATCGGCACCCAAGACGCCACGAAAAATAATCTTACACTCCTTGCGCAAAACGTAAAGACCAACGAAAGTTATGGCAATCACACGACCGACGGACCCGATGAGCATGGCTTTGCCGGTTTTTATGAAGACTATAACCACCGTTGGACGAAAACGACCGGTTCCAAGCAAATTTACCAATATTCAGTGAAGGCGGATTACCCAATAAGCGTCGGCATAATCGGCGAGAGCGGCAAAACTTCAATCAATTTGGCGAACACCTCAACCGAAAGCGGCGATTTATATTTGACGGGCAACATAAGAAACGATATTGGCGCGACGTTGAATATTTCTGCCAGTGGCGGCAAGATTGAACAAAGCGAAGGCGTCAAGATTTCGACCGATAACATTAAGCTGACTGCCCGCGACGGCATTAAAAATATCGACATAACGAACCACCGTACCGACGATTTAAAACTCAATGCGCAAACTACTGCGGGCGACATAGAAGTTAAAGTAACTGGCGGGATTTTAGGCGATAAAAATCTTGCGGGCAATCTCGTCATAGCAAACGCGCTTAACAGCAAATATGACAGCGTATCTTTGACGGCGCAAGGCGATATTAAGCAATCGATTGACGGCACGGCGATAACTGCGCGGAATATTAAACTTGATTCTGCGAACGGCGCGATAAATCTTCAGATAGAATCGGACGGGCAATCGGGCGCGGAATACTCTGCAATTTCAGCGGCGGCGAACGGCAATATTAAGCTGACTAAAAATGATAATTCCGATTTCCTTATTGGCTCAATCGTTTCCACAAATGGCGACGTAACCTTGACGGCTAAGGGCAAATTTGTCGACGCGCTGGACAAAGTGCGCGATAACGCCGGCACGCAGGAAAGCGACTTAATTAAATCGTGGATAGACATGGGCTTAATAGCGGGCACGGCTGATTATAAAGGCGCGTATATCAATCGCCTTGAGCACGACCGCGACAACTATAAATCCGACGTGACCGAGCAATTTAGCGAGTATAAAGATTTGCTTAAGACGTATGAAAATTTGGTTGAAAGTTACAACGCGCTTGAAGACAAAACGGACGTAACTGCGCCGGAAAAGAGCGACCGCTTAGAACTTTTAAGCAAGAAATTCAGCAAGTACGAAACGGCGGACGCCTATTTAGCGGCGGATTCAGATTATCAAACTTTAGTCGCGACGGTAGCAAATCCGCAGTACAAATGGACGGAAGACGAATTGTTAAGCGGTATTCGTTCGGCGATAGTCAACAAGGAAGAGGGCACCGCCTCTGACGTGACGCGCCTTAAGGACGCCAATATCACCGCCCGCAATGTAACTTTGACGGGAACGGGCGTGGGCACCAACTCCAAAGAAACTACGACAATTAAAATGACTGAACTGCGCGTAAAGGCGAATGAAACTGACAAAGAAAAATCTGCGCGGCTGGCGAAGCTTAGCCAATTAGCCAACGTCGAAGCGACTGACGTTAAAGTTAATTATAAGCCGCAAATCCAGACGATTGAGCGCGTCAACTACAATTACGACGCCGACAAAGGCTATTACATTGACAAGGCGGGCAATTACGTCCGCTATCGCAAAGACGCCGACGGCAACTTATTGAAGTACACCTACGATAAAAACTTTGCGCAAATCGGAGACGCGGTCGCAGTCAGTGATTTTTCTGACGTTATCAATGACACCACGACCATTGAAAACAAAGAAATTGATTCCTTCGAGATAAGCGGCACCATTCCGCTTGGCATAAACGCCACTGGAAATATCACGGTCAAGACGACCGGCAATGACGGCACGTACATAGCGGGGCGCAATAAGGGCGTTAAGATAACCGCGACGACCAATCCGAACAATGACGTTTACAGCGCGTTGAATATAAATAAAATCGAGACGAGCAAAACGGACGGCAACTTTGCTGACGTGCGGATAATTGGCGAGGCGGGCATTTTCAACGTGGCTGATAGTGGCGCAAATGTTATCGCAAAAGATTTAGTGTTAATCGGCGGAAATGGCGCAATCGGCACGCAGGCGAAACCCTTCACAGTGACATTGACCGGCGATTTACTCAACGCCCGCTCTAACGACGAAATCAACTTGCAGAAAATTGGCGCGGATAATTTCAGAATCAGTGCAATATATTCGCCCAAAGCAATTCGCATAGCCAACGACGAAAACGGCATAATCGAACGCAGTTTGCGCTTTGACGAGATAGCTGAAGCCTACATAAACACGCCCGCCGAAATAATTTTGACGGGCTCTGCGGGCACTGCTAGAAATCCTATGTTGATAAATCCGCACGAAACGACCACCCTAAATCTTCTCCCTTCTCCCAACTCCCTTCTCCCTAATTTCTACATTAAGGGCACAAATTCTGGCGCAATGAATCTGAACGACATAAGCGGCAACGTTGATATAAGTTCTGAAGGCACGATAAAGCAGACGGCGACTGGCACTAACAATTTGACTAGCATAAAAGTTGCGGCTAATGGCGATGTAATTTTGGACGGCAATAACAAACTCGACGCGATAAATATTGGCGCAATCGGCGGCAACTTTGAACTGAAAAACGATTCAAGCAAATTGACGGCGACTTTTGCCGACACCATAAGGGGCAAAGCGACAATCAATCAGACTGGCGACATTAATTTAGCAGGTTCAGTTAATGGCAATGTCTTAAGTTTAGCGACGGAAAACGGCAGTATAATTTCAACGGGCGGACTTAAGGCAGATAAGGAAATAAATCTAAGCGTCGGGACGTTTGAGCACAAAGGCGAAATTCATACGGACAAATTGACGATAGCGACCGATAACGGCGTCACGATTAATAATACCGAAAATACCTTTAACGGTTTAGAAATTTCAAGTCGCGACGGCAAAGCAATTAACGGTTCGATTGACGTAACGATAAAGGCTGACACTTTCGCGCCGAGCATAAAAAATAATGTAATCGGCGACGTGACTTTGACCAACACTAAGAATGGCGGCAAGTTATCATTCGGCGACGGCGAAACGATAAACATTGGCGGAACTTTCACGGCGACAACCAAAGGCGATTTCGATTATGGCTCGACGATTTTAGCGGGCAAGGATATAAATATAATCGCGCAGAACGTTTACAGGCGCGAGGGCACGAGCGGTTATTTCAGTTCGCCGAGCAAAATATTATTCAACGTCGACGCGGGCAATAAAATTGGTACGGCTCAAAATCCCGTTATGATAGCAAACCATGCTAATAAAACTGAAGGCATAAACATTTACGGCGAAACGCACATAAAAGGCGTAAACGACGGGATATTGACGCTCGGCAACGTCATGACTGATAAAGACGTTAGCATAAGTTCTGAAGGCGCAATCGCGCAAGCCGATGACAAAAAAATCAGCGTTCCTTCCCTGACGGTTGCGGCGACTAAGGATATAACTTTAGACAACGCACAAAACGACATTGGAACGATAACGCTAAATGGCGGCAACAATATCAAAGTGAATAGCGTATCGTCAAAAGGCTTGACGGTGGCGGGCAACTTAGAGGCGACCGGCGATGTTGATATAACTTCGGAGAAATCGCTAAACGTGACCGGCAATATTGGAACGGAAAAAAATCTTACCTTGACGGCGGGAACTGATTTAACCAGTAGCAAAGACAGCGTGCTAAAATCGGGCAATAATATTACGCTGAAGGCGGACGACGTTAAACTTTCCGGCAAGGTCGGAACGCCCTATAAAAAAATAGATTCAGATAAAGTAGAAGACCTAGAAGAATCCCTTAAAGAAATACCGGTCATTATAGTCACGACGAATAAGGGCTTAGATATGCAAAATGCCGAGAATTACTTTGGGATTATGGAAGTAAAAAGTCCAAGCGAGAAAATTAACGGTTCTGTATTGATTACGGGCACTGCGGACAGCTACTTTACACGAATTGCTAACGACGTAGCCGGCGACGTGATTTTAACGAATAAGAAAGACGGCGGAGCAATCGATTTACAAGGTTACGGGTACGGGACGTTAAATGTAGGGGGCAATGTAACGCTAGATATGGACAGTTTTTTCCTCACTGGCAGAGCGATTTGGGCAAACGGAAACATTAACATAACGTCGCGAAATAGCGCAATAGTAATATTGAATTTTAATTTGGATTCCACCGGAAATAACGAGACCTTGAAAGCGTCTAAAAGTATAAATCTGAACGCGGCGAAAAATATTGACATACAAGGGCAAATCACTGCGGGCAGTAACATGACGGCTAACGCGGCAAGGATTGACATAGTTGACAAATCAAATGTGAGCGCGGGCAAGAAAATTAAATTGAAGGCTAGCGAAGGCAATATCGCTATAGCAGGCTCGGTGACTTCCAATAAAGGCAACGTGGAAATAACAATCGGCAAAGGTGACCTCACCATAGACGGCAAATTGCGTGCGAACAAAGGCGCGATAGATGTAGAACTTGGGCAAGGCAATATCCAAATCGGCAAAGATACGCCCAATGCTGATACGATTGTCGCCAAAAACGATATAAACATTACGACGAGCAACGGGGCAATCGACATATCCGGAAAAACTAAATCGACTTCGGGTAGTGTAAACGTTGAGGCAAAAAAACCCGAAACCAAAGACGTTTCCGCTAACGTCCTCGAAACTGCTAACGTTCCTGAATTCGCTAACGTCTCTGCTAACGTCGTTGAATTCGCCAATGTCGCTGAAACTGCTAACGCTAATAAACTCAACGACATAACGGTAAACGCTGAAATTGAAGCTAATCATTCAGTATATATAGCGACTGGCGGCGAGGGAAATATCGAGATAACGAAAAAAATATTGGTAACCAATGGAACCATATTAATAGCGACGGCAAACGGCAACATAATAATAGACAATAACGGCGCGGACGATATGGTTAGGGCGCAAAACAACTTGAACATTATAACTGCTAATGGCGCGATTGATATTGCCGGAAAAGTCGCAACGCAAGACGGCGACATAATAATTACGTCCAATCACGACACGTACACGGCGGGGCAAAAGGGCATAACGGTCGAGGAAACTGGCGCGATAAATTCCGGCAGAAATGTTAGGTTGAACGCCTTCAACGGCGATATTGAATTCAAGAGAATTGCGGCTAAGAATGCAAATATCAATTCGAGTACTGGTAACGTGACGGCGGACACGATTAAAGCTGATGATACGATTCGCATTGAGCTTGAGCGCGGCGACTTGTATTTAAATCTTGCGCAGAGCAAAGGCGTAGTAATTCTTGCAGACGAGAACAGCACAAACTCTTCCGTCAACACGATTAGGGCGGATTCTGTGGACGTTAGCGACGCGGTTACAGTCGGGAAAGTTTTGCCTTACAGAACCTTTTCCACTTCAACCGGCTCCGCGTCGGGCGGCTCAACCGGTTACAGCAACAATTTCAGCAACATTTACAGCGGCTACAGCAACGGCTCAAGTCGCGGCTACAGCAATTTTGCAAGCAATCCAAATTCATTCTTAATTCCTACTTCCTCATTCCTAATTGACCGCAGTGTTTTAGGCGTCAGCAACGAACTTTCATTCCTAATTCCTAATTCCTCATTCCTAATTGACGATAGGCAGACGCGCAATTACTTTGAGGTTAAATTTATCCCCACGTGGCTTGAACGGGAATTCATGAGCATTGACTTCGATTATAGTTTTGACAATTTCGGGATAAGAAATGCCACTGAAGACGAATTAACAATCGACTAAGCTATTAATCTGCTTTTTCATTCTTCAGCGCGATATTTTTCCTCATCAACTTTATTTTCTAAGTGAGTGATTATAAATGCAGAAGTTATATTGCCGATTACGCTTTGAGCAGTGCCGAACATGTCAAGAATAGGTTCAATGCCAATAAAATGTGCTACAGCAGTCGGCGGTATGCCTAAACCACTCAACATCGGCGGCATAATTATCAATCCTATTCCCGTTAATGCCATAAAAAATTCGATTAGGAAAAATGATAGCAAAAATTCGGCGTTCATGTCGATTTCAAACGTTTTCGCCAACATCATTGAAATAACTGCGACATAATAGCCAGTTCCGTCCATATTAAATTGCATGCCGACCGGAATTGAAAATTTAGTTAGTTTTTCGTCCATGCCGAGCTTTTCAGAACAAAAATTTAGCGTCGCTGGTAAACATGCATTGGAACTGCTCAGTGAAAATGGCAAAATACTAAACTTAACAGCTTTTTTTATGAAAGGTATCGGCAAAATTTTACAGATAAGCGCGATAAGGGCGGCAGAAATAAAAAAAACAAATCGGAAGTCCAACTGCAGGGGTTAAAATCAGCCCCAAATAAGCAATAAGCCCGCTTATACCTATATTTATCATAAGTTCCGCCATAGAAACGCTAACTAAAAATGGAATAACCAAACTCAATACGCCGATAACGTCAACGGTAAATCGACTTAAGAATTTTACGCCGTCTTTCGCCCAAGCGGCATATTCTCCAGCTCGATTTAACATTACTCCTAAAAAACAAGCCAAAAATATCAGTTGCAAGACATTATTTGTGTTAAAAGGCGTAATTACATCGCTCGGAATAATATTTACTATTAAATTGCGAATTGAAACACTGGTATTTTCGTTTAATGTGGAATTATCTTGGAGCATAGGCAAAAGTTCTGGCATTCCGCCGACTATATAACCCGTAAAAAGCCCCAATGCGACGTAAAAAGCCAATTTTAATAGTGAAAAAAGAATAAGCCGCCAACCAATTCGCCCGATATAACTTGCGTCGGATATGCTTATGATTCCGTCAATGATTGAGAAAAAAATCATTGGCGCGACGACCATAGTCAGTGCATTTATAAAAATCATTTGCAAAGAGTTAATTATATTATCTACAATCCAAAGATTTACATCAGAATCAGCAAAAGTGCGCAAAAAAAGCCCGATAAAAGTTCCGGAAATCAAACCGATAATGGTATTTTGTACAGTTTTGCTATCGGATTCGTGAATTTTTATCGAGACAATATTTTTACCGTTTGCTCTGGAATATTTGAGTTTATCCAGATTGACTTTCAAAAGTTGAATATTAAAATAGTCGTCATTGTCTTCTTTAGCGTCGGAAAGATTTTTAAGCGGATTAAACGGCTCATCTATTGAAGAAATAATGATATTTACATTGCCGAAACGTTTTTTAATGTTAATTTGAGCGGAAAAATCTTCCGATTCTGCAGAAACACTTTCAAGGCGAATAAAAATTTCTTCTGTAAGAAGTTTAGCCGACATTATTTCCTGGTGATTTAATTTTAATTCTGTGAGACTTTTTTCGAGTTGGCTTATTGATTTAGAGAATTTTTTTTGCGATTGTAAAAGCGACGTTACTCGTGTTAGAAATATTTCGTGGGAAATTGTCGATAATTTGCAGATAAAGATTGTTCATGCCGAGCGTTGAATTGAATTTATATTTTTCAATGGCAGCGCAAGATTTAATGAGCGAAATAGCATCGGGATTTGCCGCGTAATCGAATAAATTGCCGGTGCCGCGCAAAGTCAAGCGCAATCGGTCATCTTCGCGGAAAATATGGACGGCAAGAAAATCATTTTTGCCGGTGTCACTGAATTTTTTAAGCAAGTTCAGCCAATCGCTTAAAAATTTTAATGGTTCAGGTGCTAAAAATGTTTTAAGACGGTCGCCTTGCTCGGAAGTTATTCCGGCTTTGCGGTCAACGACGATAAATAGCGACGGCTTAAAAAATTCTTCACGGAGCAATAAAGGCGTTTTGAAATGCCCAAATTGCTTTATTAAAATCGTTCCAACTAATAAAATCATTGAGGCGACGACTTCAGCAAATAAAAAGCTCCAAAAAACATATTCGGGAGCGGCAAATTTGAGGAAAATAATAATGGCAACGACAGAACGTGTAAATTCCGCAACGTTGGATAAAATTTTATGGTTGTTAAGATAAATCGTGATGAAAATCGAATTTATACCGGCTAAAATTACCGACAAACTGTAAATGCTTAAAGCAGCGGCGGCAAAATTGTAATTTTCAGGGTTCAAACTCGATTGAGCGGCTAAAAAATCCGCGCCAGAGAAAATTACAACTGCAGGAAGTCCAGTAAATATCGCGGCGCGAATCAAAGCGGTTTTGAATATTAGAGACATGGACGAAATATTTTTGTCGCCAAATTCCATAGCGAAAAGCGGCGGCAGAGGTTGCCAAGTAACTTGCGAATGAAGGCGACAAATTCTGATTGCGACCTGCAACACCGCAAAGACCGCAACGCCCGTTTCGCCGTAAAAATGCAGGAAAAATACGTTGAACAGGTAAACTTGAAATAAACTGTAAAATTTTCCTGCAGAAGGACTGCTACCGGCGTAAATTAGATTCCATGTGGAGTTCAAAGGCTCTTTAATTTCTGAGAAAAGATTTCCGCCGAAATTTTTAAAAAGTTGGACGCCAGTAAACGCCAGAATAAAAATTTCAGCTAAAATCATGCCGATGACCAGCGAAATTATCCCAAATGCAAAAATCTTTTCGCAAACGACGCAAGCTAAAACGTTCACGACCATTATTAATACATAAATTCGCTTTACTCTTTTTTGCAAGCCTATGATTTTAACGAATTGCCAAGCGTAAGAACAAAGCATCAGTAAAAAGCCCGCGACAACTAAAGGCTTGCCATAATCTTGCGCCAAAAGTTTTAAACTCTCCGGTATTTCCAGTATTTCCAGCAGGTTATTGAAAAAAATCAGCACGAGAGCCGCCGTAATTATTCCGACTAGGATTGAGAGTGTCAAAGACAATTTAGAATACGAACGCGCCCGCAAAGTTTGATTTTCGCTGATTTCTTTGAGAGTTTTAATCAAGCCGCCGTAATTTATCCAATAACCGAGCGTCTCGAATATAAAATAAATCGGCATGAAGAGCGAAACGACCGCTAATCCCGATTCGCCGAAAAAATATCCCGCTAAAATGGTATTGCTGACGATTAAAGGAATTCTATCGGGCGGAAACATGTAGTCTTTATAAAGATTTTGAATATATTTTCGTTCCATAAGTGAGCCTCGCAAAAAAAAATTTCCGTCGCCTGCAATCAGACAACGGATTTTTTAATTGAATTTACGGTTTAAAAGTCGGGCTAAATATTTCTGACTGCTTTAATGCGATATTTGCCGTTTAAACGGTCGGCGTAGTAGCCGTCATAGGCGAAAATCATATTGCAACCCCAGTTGAACATACCGTTAAAAGTTTCGCGTGCTATGAAGAAACTGCGCGGCGTGTCGTAAATGTGCGGGAAAAGTTCGGGGTCGAACCACTCTTTATTTTTATCGGAGCGGCGGACAATAGTTGAAAGTTCCTTCATTTCGGGAATTCGCCAATCATTATAGCCCGCGATTGTGTTTTCTGTCAAATATTTATCGAACTCAGCCCAAGTCATAGCGGGCAATTCGTTGCGCATCCACATCAGCGAAGTATATTTGTCGATAACGTATTCATCGGCAATTTCGTAGCGTTTTTTGCTTCTATCGGCAAGATTTTGATAACCGCCGCTGACAGCGATACAGCCGCAAGGTTGATTTTTATCGACGGGCACGGCGCAACCGAATGCAAAGTAAATAGTCCAGTTGCGCTCGCCGGTAATCGCGGGATAATCTTCAGCCGTCCAATAAAAATCTGGGCGAACACAACAGGCAAAAACATCGAAGATTGCCGGATTTTTTTTGCTGTAATCGACGATAAAGCGCAATTCGTCAACGGTCGGCAATCGCCAAGTGTTAGTTCCGCCGAAAAACGTTGCGTTTAACTGATTAACATGTTCTTGCGCCTCTTCGAGAGTGTAAGCGGCATTTTTTTTATTGGGCTTTTCGTAAGTCAAGCCGCTACGCATATCCCAAATATAGTCGTTCATTTCGCCAAAAGAACTTTGAGCAAGCTCGGCGTTAATTTTAACTACATTTCCGTTGGCGTCGAAAAGTTCTTTCTGCCCGCTACAAGGCATTTGGAAAGTATCATCTGATTCAGTGAGCGAACGCACGAGCCGATAGCCCAGCGGAATAGTTTTTTCGGCGTAATAGCCGTCGTAGCCGAAATAGAAATTTATAACCCAAACATACGTATTTTCAAAGGTATTCGACGTAATATAATGCGGAATTTCGTTGTGCTCGAAGTAATCCTCGAAAAACCAGTTGCGATTTGAATAGCTATCGTCAAAAATTGAGCTTAGCTCGTGCATAGTGGGCAAACGCCAATCGCGATGCCCTGCCAGCTCGAAATTTGGGAGCATTTCCAAAACTTGCGAGTAACTTGTTCGCCCGTTAGCTTCTTTTTGCCACATGAGCTTTAAATAATTGTCAGTGATTGTGCCGTCGCCATTATCTTTGAATCTTTCTTGAGGCGGCGGAAGTTTTCTACCGCGAACAGCCAGCCCATAACTTTGCAAGGATTGATTTTTAGCAGTAGTGGAGCCAACATTGAAATTTATAACCCAAGCGCAATCTTGTCTAGGTCCAAAAGGCTCCGCGCCGCACCAATAATCGTTAGCAACTATCGTTTTGAAAATGTTTTTCTGATACGCGGGATTGACATTGGAATAATTAATCAAACTGCGCAATTCGTGTTTGGAAGGAACGCGCCAATCTGAAAAGCCGCCGTAGGAAATTTCGTTAAGATAATTTACGTAGTCTTTGAATTCATTCCAAGTCATGAGCCGTTGGAAAAATCTTTTATCGTTCGGCTCGGCGGATTTAACTTCCCAATCTAAATCCGTTTGAGTATCGCAAATAACGGTAATCTCTTCGGGTTTGCATTCGTTGAAGTTGAGAAATTTACCATCAGCGTTCAAAAATTTATAGCTCATAATGTGTTCTCCGTTTAAGCAGGGTTTCCGTCGGGCAAAGTAGTTCTAAGCGGGTGGAAAATGTCAATAGCTTCGGTATCGCCAACCGCAATGAAAGAATGCGGAACGTTAGCCGGAATGATATAGGCGTCACCCGCGCCGATTTCGTAACGTTTGCCGTCTTCGATAATGATAAAGCCGCCCTTAATGCAGTAGCCGAATTGCTCGCTTTCGTGTGTGTGCATAGCGACTTCGCTACCGTCCGCCATATTCCAATGATAAACCATCATTTCGTTGCCTTTGCCGAGATATTGGAAAATGACGCCGGGATTAATTTCTTTCTTCTCAATTTTATTGTGATAAATCATCATATGCCGCCAACCTCCTTAATTTTCGCGACGATTTCGGGATTTTTACTCCACTCTTCCTCCGTGAATTTACTCCAAGCCTTGCTGGGGTGGTCGCTGAAGCGAATTCCGGCTGTGCCGACGTTTTCGAGTTCGTGTCCGTCGAAAAAAATATAAACGCGGTCTTTAGGGACGTTAGTTATCTCGGAAAAAATTTCGACGTACTTTTTCGCCAAAACTTTTTTCTGAACGTCGGAAAGTTCGATAGATTTAACAGTAATTGCAGGCAAATTTTTCGCCCTCCTTTAATTTGTGCAGATTATCACGGAACGCGCACCGATTAAAAATTTCTGCGAAGTGTCAAGGGTAATCGGCTCGTCGTAGAAAGAATTTTCGCCTAAATCGGTATTGACGGCGATTTTCCAAGAAATATTTTGCGGCAGAGCGGGCAACCAAACTTCATGCGCCGCCCAATGTGCATTGACGCCGATATAAATAAAATCGTCTTTGCCTTCGCGAGTTTTTCCGGTGAACATAATGCCGACAACGCGATTTTCAGCCGATGAATCAAATTTCCAAGCCTCTGTGCCGTGAATACTGATTGCAGGATAACCAATCGGCGTTGCGGGCGAAGTTCTCATTAAGACGGGGTGATTTTTGCGGAAGGCAATCATTTTCTTAAAGAATTGGTACAAGTCTTGATTTTTTTGCAAGTCGTTCCAATCGAGCCACGAAATTTTATTATCTTGGCAGTAAGGATTGTTATTGCCGTATTGAGTGTTGCCAAATTCGTCGCCGGCAAGAATCATGGGTATTCCAATACTCGTCAGCAAAATTGCGGCGGCGTTCTTAATCATTTTATGGCGCAAATATTTAATATCGGCGGGCAAATCGTAATCGCCTTCCCAACCGCAATTCCAACTGTGATTATCGTTGCCGCCGTCGGAGCCGCCCCAGCCGTTAGCTTCGTTATGCTTGTCGTTGTAAGCAAAAAGGTCGTAAAGCGTGAATCCGTCATGGCAAGTAATGAAATTGACTGACGCGCAATCGC
>Ga0247609_10005054_pt1 | contig 13034 bp, 7 predicted proteins | sample 172DNAGHGlowgp2_FD_193487 | JGI IMG/M metagenome (GOLD analysis project Ga0247609, IMG submission 193487) | Sheep rumen microbial communities from Palmerston North, Manawatu-Wanganui, New Zealand - 1728 DNA GHGlow gp2 | ecosystem: Host-associated > Mammals > Digestive system > Stomach > Rumen ...
CTCCTATTACCTGTCGAACAACGGGGAGCTATCCCAGCTCCATGATTCGGTTTTCGTTCTACCCGAGACTGATGGATATACTGAATTCTCGGTGGTGATGTCAGGCCGTCATGGCTATGGCTTCATATCCAAACCGCTGTTCCGATTTGGCCTCACGCCTCAAATGGCTTTTTTCCCAGAAGTAACAGATCCAGATGATGACGTCTCAATCACCGTGCGTGTAGCGCGGGGTGGCGACTATCTGCTCGATGTGGGCTATCTTCCTACGGGCACCCTCGACGTGCGCCGTGTCATTGCCAACGACCACCCCATGGGCACCCTTGTGATGGCACGGGGCAACCATCTGGCACAAGAGGACATCGCCTATAGCAATATGGTGGTTGTCAAACTACTGAAAGGCGAGAACCACATCGGGTTCCATCAGATCAAACTACCCAAGTCATTCACGCGCTGCGCCCCTGTACACGTCAGGATCATCAGCTTTGAATAATTGTGTTTGTAACCAACAACCCAATAACTAAATATTCAACCCAATGAAAAAGAAAAGAATTCTATTCATGGCAGCTCTGGCAGCTGTGACAATGTCCAGTCAGGCCGATGAAGGCCGACTGCTGCGCTTCCCGGGCACCAATGGCCAAGATGTGGCCTTCAGCTATGCAGGCGACATCTACACAGTGCCCATCACGGGCGGTACTGCACACAAGTTGACATCCCACAAGGGCTATGAGGCTTTTGCACGATATAGCCCCGATGGTCAGACGATTGCGTTTACAGGCCAGTATGACGGCAACACCGAGGTCTATGTTATGCCAGCCTTGGGAGGCGAGCCCCGCCGCATCACCTTCACCGCCAGCAATCCGCGTGATGACTGGGGCGACCGCATGGGACCCAACAATATCACGATGACCTGGACACCCGATGGCAAGGGTGTGATTTACCGCAACCGCATCAGCGACAGCTTTGATGGCAAACTGTGGTGCGCACCCATCGATGGCGGTATGTCCCAGCAACTGCCTTTGCCCGAAGGCGGTTTTTGCTCCTATAATGGTGACGGCACCAAGATGGCCTATAACCGAGTATTTCGCGAGTTCCGCACATGGAAGTACTACAAGGGAGGAATGGCCGACGATGTATGGATCTATGACACATCGACGAACACTGTGACCAATATCACCAATAATATAGCTCAGGATATCGACCCGATGTGGATTGGCGATGAGATTTACTTCATGAGCGATCGCGACAACCGCATGAATATCTTTGTCTATAATACTCGTACTGGAGCAACCCAGAAGGTGACCCACTTCAGCGACTACGACGTGAAGTTTGCCAGCTGTGGAGGAGGAAAAATCGTGTTTGAGAATGGTGGCTACCTGTATGTGCTCGATCCTGTTACCAAGCGTAGTGAGAAGATTACCATCTATCTCAACAGCGAGAACAATTTTGCCCGAGAGGAACAGCGCAAGGTCAAGGACAACTTGAGAAGCGGCAGTTTAGCTCCTGACGGTAGCCGACTGGCTATCAGCGCCCGTGGTGAGGTGTTTGATGTGCCAGCCAAGCATGGTGTTACCCGCAACATCACCCACACCCCTGGTGTGCATGAACGCAACGCCAGCTGGAGTCCCGATGGCAAGAATATCGCTTATATTAGCGATCAGACAGGAGAAACCGAAATATGGATGCGTCCTGTTGGCAGTGACAAAGCCATTCAGTTGACCACGGGCAATGACACCTACATCCGTGATTTGGAATGGAGCCCCGATGGAAGCCAGATTGTTTATACCGACCGTAAGAACCGCATGGTACTGCTCAACGTCAGGACCCAGGCCAAGCAGGTACTTCTCACCGATGAGATGGGCGAAATCCCCACGCCTAAATTCTCGCCCGACGGTAAGTGGTTAACCTATTATCGCCAGGGTGCCAACGAGTATGGTGTGGTTTACTTGTACAACATCGCCCAGGGCAAAGAATATCCCGTCACCGACCGCTGGTACGACAGCAATTCGCCTGTGTTCAGCAGTGACGGCAAGTATCTGATATTTGCGTCGGCACGCGATTTCAATCCCATCTATAGCAGCATCGAGTGGAATTTTGCTTACCGTGACATGGAAGGCATCTACCTCGTCATGCTGGCCAAGGACACTCCCTCACCCTTCCTGCCCAAGGATGATCAAGTGAATACCGACGGTGACAAGCCCAAAGATGCCACCAAGGAAGTACCAAAGGACAAGAAGGGCAAGAACAAACAGCAGACTGACGCCAACACCGTTCGCATCGACATCGACGGCATCCAGGACCGCATCGTTAAGTTGCCCATTGGCACAGGCAGCTACGGTAACTTTGTGTGCGATGGCAGCCACTTGTGGTATAGTGGACGTGGCAGTGTGCGCGTGTTTGACTTTGCCGAGCAGAAGGATGAGTTGGTTGCCGAGCGTGCTTTCATGGCTCCAGCTCCAAACCTCAAGAATGCATTGTTCATGAAGGGCGATGACCTCTATATCGCACCCCTATCGCCCCGCAAGGCCGACCTGAGTAATCCGGTCAACCTCGATGACATGATCACCACTGTAAATTATGATCAGGAGTGGAAGCAGATCTTCAACGAGGCATGGCGCGCCTATCGTGATGGCTTCTATCTGGAGAATATGCACGGCGTGGATTGGCAAGCGATGCACGATAAGTATGCTGCACTGTTGCCCTACGTCAAGAATCGTCTCGACTTGACCTACGTCATTGGTGGCATGATTGGCGAGCTGGCTGTGGGCCATGCCTATGTTGATGGCGGTGACCACATTCAAGCCGACCAACACAACATCGGAATGCTGGGCGCTGAGTTGGAACAGGTAGCCAGTGGCTACAAGATCAAGAAAATCCTGCGTGGCGCTCCCGATCGCGAGTCGTTGCGCTCACCGCTGCTCGAGCCCGGTATGAACGTAAAGGAGGGCGACGTTATCACCGCTGTGGATGGTATCAGCACCGCTGGCGTGAACAACATTTATACCCTGCTGCGCGACAAGGCTGACGTGATGACCGAACTCACCCTGAGTGATGGCCGCAAGGTCGTTGTCAAGCCTATCCAGGACGAGTATCCACTGTATCACTATGAATGGGTGCAGCACAACATCGACTATGTGAGCGAGAAGACGGGAGGCCGTGTGGGCTACGTCTATATTCCCGACATGGGTCCCGAGGGACTGCGTGAGTTCTCGCGCTACTTCTTTGCCCAGACCGACAAGGAAGCCCTTATCGTGGATGACCGCGGCAACGGCGGCGGCAATATTTCGCCCATGGTTATCGAGCGTCTGTTGCGTCAGCCTTACCGTTTGACCATGTACCGTGGCAGCAACTATAACGGCACCACGCCAGAGCGTACGCTTGTTGGTCCTAAGGTGCTGCTGGTCAATAAGTACAGCGCCAGCGACGGTGACCTGTTCCCCTGGAGTTTCAAGGAGAATAAGATTGGCCCCGTCATCGGTACCCGCTCGTGGGGCGGCATCGTGGGCATCAGCGGCTCACTGCCCTACATGGACGGTACCGACATACGCGTGCCCTTCTTCACCAACTACGATACGCGTGGCAACTGGATTGTCGAGAACCACGGCGTTGACCCCGACATCCTCATCGACAACGACCCCGTCCTCGAGTTCCAGGGCATCGACCAGCAATTGGACAAGGCCATCGAGGTCATCCTTGAACAACTCAAGGACCGCCAGCCCATGCCCAAGACTCCCGCACCGCGCACGCTGCATGATCTGGGCGTGAATTAAACGTCAAGATTTCATAACAATGTGCTACAACACACCGCCTCCCGATCGGGGCGGTGCGTTGTTTTTAACATGGTTTTGGTTAATGATACTAAAATATGATGTCGAGGCGATTGCTGGAATGGAAATTTGCAGTATCTTCGCAGTTTGTAATGATGAGTAATAAAAAGACTAAATTGAATATCGCCGTGCTGGGCAGTACAGGCTCTATTGGGCGTCAGACGCTCGATATCGTTGCCGAGTACCCTGGTATGTTCAGCGCCTGGTTGCTGGTGGCTCACAGCAGTGCCGACCTGCTGATTCAGCAAGCCCGCCAGTATCGTCCCCACATGGTTATTATAGCCGATGAGCAATACTATGATTATGTGCGTGACGCCTTGAGCGACACATCTATCGAGGTTGCCACGGGCAGTTCTGCAATCGCCCAAGCCGTTACTTCGCCCGAAATCGATACCGTGGTGACCGCCATGGTGGGCTACAGCGGACTGGAATCGACGATTGCCGCTATCAATGCGGGTAAGCGCATTGCTTTGGCCAACAAGGAGACGCTGGTGGTGGCCGGTGAGCTGATCAAGCGTCTGCTGGAGGATTCCCCGAGTGTGCTCTACCCTGTTGACAGTGAGCACGGCGCTTTCTACCAGTGTCTGGTGGGCGAGCGGATGCAGGATGTGGAAAAGTTGTGGTTGACGGCATCGGGAGGCCCCTTCCGCACGTTACCCAGGGAGCATCTGGCCACGGTGACCGCCGCCGATGCCCTAAAGCATCCCAACTGGTCGATGGGTGCCAAAATCACCATCGACTCGGCCACGATGATGAACAAGGGCTTTGAGATGATCGAGGCCAGATGGCTCTTCGGCATCGAGCCACGGGACATCGAGATCGTGGTACATCCCCAGAGTATTATCCACTCGATGGTGGCCTTTAAGGACGGCTCGGTCAAGGCGCAGCTGGGGCTGCCCGACATGCACTTGCCCATCCGTTACGCCCTGGGGTTGCCCGACGGACGACTGGCCAGCGACGGGCGCAAGATGACCATCGAGGACATGGCGACACTGACGCTGGAGCGGCCCGACTTTGACAAGTTCCCATTGTTGAACACGGCCTATGCCGCTGCACACACCGGTGGTACTGCCCCCTGTGTGATGAATGCTGCCAACGAGGTAGCTGTTGCCGCCTTCCTGCAAAATAAGATCAAGTTTACCGACATTTATACAATCATAGAACAGACGATGGCTCAGGCACCTCACGTAGCGCATCCCACCTATGACGACTACGTGGCCAGCAATGCCGATGCCCGAGCCCGAGCCACTGAACTAATAGGCGTTAAACTTTAGGCATTTGCATATTCAAACAGAAAACTGACAACTGAAAAAATATAATGAATCCGACACTGATAAAAGTTATTGAATTTTTCCTCTCCCTGGGTCTGCTGGTGATGATTCACGAGTTTGGCCACTATTGTTTTTCACGCTTGTTTGGCGTGTGGGTAGAGAAATTCTACATGTTTTTCAATCCCTGGCTCACAATTGCCAAGTGGAAACCGGGCAAGTATGTCAAATGGTTTTCCCACGGCAATGAGATGGCCGTGGCTGGCGAGAACGACCCCAGCGAGAACAAGCGCTCGTGGCGAGCTACCGAGTATGGTATAGGGTGGCTCCCTTTGGGCGGTTATTGCTCTATCGCTGGCATGGTGGATGAGTCGATGAACACCGAAGCCATGAAGCAGCCTGCCAAACCATGGGAGTTTCGCAGCAAGCCCGCATGGCAGCGACTGTTGATCATGCTGGGTGGCGTGCTGTTCAACTTCTTGTTGGCCATCGTTATCTATGCCTGCATCGTTTATGCTGTGGGTGAACAATACATCAGGTTTACCGATGCTACCGAGGGTATGGAATATTGTGACGGAGCACACAAGGCGGGCTTTATGGATGGCGACATCCCGTTGAGCGCCGATGGCCATCCTTTGGACTACCTCAACTATGATGCCATCAATGCCATGCTCATTGCCAAGGAAGTAACCGTATTGCGCAACCACAAGGATACCGTTTCCATCACCTTGCCCAGCAACTTCATCTCACTGATCCAACAGGATGCCGAAGACAAGGAATCGTTCATGACCTACCGCATCCCGGTGGTCATCGGCCAGCTCCAGCCCCGCATGGGTGCCGAGAAGGCGGGATTGCGCGAAGGGGACCGCCTGATTGGTGTCAACGGTATTCCCACACCCAGCCACTCACTGTTCACCAAGGAGCTTGCTAAGCACAAGGGCGAAACAGTGAGCCTCGATTATCTGCGTGACGGTAAGAAAATGACTGTCAACGGTGTCTCGATCGACGATAGCGGCATGTTAGGTATATCTCTGGCCCCAGGTGTGGATATATTCCACACGACCTATAAGCATTATAATCTGCTGCAATCCATACCTCGTGGCATACAGATGGGTTGGAACCAATTGGTATCTTATACCAAGTCCTTGAAGATACTCTTCACTCCTGATGGAGCTAAGAGCCTGGGCGGATTCGGCACCATCGGCAGCATTTTCCCGCCCACGTGGGACTGGCTGGCATTCTGGGAGTTGACCGCATTTATTTCGGTTGTTCTCGCTGTGATGAACGTGCTGCCTATTCCCGCCCTTGATGGTGGTCACGTGATGTTCCTGCTGTATGAAATCATCACACGTCGCAAACCAAGTCTTGAATTTATGGAGAAAGCCCAGTATGTGGGCATGGCACTGCTGATAGCCCTGCTGTTGTTTGCCAACGGCAACGACATCTATAGATTCTTTATCAAATAATTTTGGCTTTAGGTTTTAGGCGTTTGCTTGATGCCAACTGAAAACCAGAAACTAACAACAAGAAACTAAAATATGATCTATAAATCTGTCACACTCAAGCGCGGCAAGGAGGAATCTCTACAGCGTTTCCATCCTTGGGTATTCTCGGGAGCTATTGCTGCTGCCGACGAAACCATCGAGGAAGGCGATCTAGTAACAGTCTATGCCCATGACGGCAGTCTCATTGGCAACGGCCACAGCCAGATAGGTAGTATCGCTGTGAGAATGCTCACCTTTGACGACACCGCCATCGACGAGGCGTTTTTCACCCGGCGGCTTAACGACGCCTATCGGATGCGGCAATCCTTGGGCTTGCAACGAGAAGACAGCAACGCCTTCCGCCTTGTTCATGGTGAGGGTGATTTCCTGCCAGGGCTGGTAGTGGACATCTATGACCACACGGCCGTGATGCAGGCCCATTCGCCTGGCATGCACTTTGCACGTGATATTATTGCCAAGGCTTTAACCAGTTTACCCGGCGATATCGTGCGCAATGTGTATTACAAGAGCGAGACCACCCTGCCCTACAAGGCTCACCTCGATCCCGTCAACGATTACATCATTGGCAGTATGGAGACCGATGAGGCAATGGAAAACGGGTTGCGCTTTCATGTCGATTGGCTAAAGGGTCAAAAGACCGGTTTCTTTGTTGACCAGCGAGAGAACCGCAGTTTGCTGGAGCATTACAGCAAGGATCGTCGGGTGCTCAACATGTTCTGTTACACGGGCGGATTCTCGGTCTATGCCTTGAGAGGTGGTGCCCAATTGGTGCACTCGGTAGATAGTTCGGCCAAGGCGGTTCGCCTTACCGATGACAACGTGGCCTTGAACTTTGCCCCCGAGGATGGTCGTCACCAGTCCTATGCCGAGGATGCCTTCAAGTTCCTTGACGGCATGGAGGCTGGCGCCTATGATCTCATCATTCTTGATCCCCCCGCCTTTGCTAAGCACAAGAGTGCCCTGCGCAATGCCCTGGTGGGTTATAGGCGCCTGAATGCCAAGGCGCTTGAAAAAATTGCCCCTGGTGGTATCCTCTTCACGTTCTCGTGCTCACAGGCCGTGAACAAGGAACAATTCAGGCTAGCGGTGTTCAGTGCAGCCGCTCAGTCACGTCGCAAGGTGCGCATCCTGCATCAGCTCACTCAGCCTGCCGATCATCCCATCAACATTTACCACCCCGAGGGCGAGTACCTCAAGGGGCTGGTACTGTATGTCGAATGAAAATAGAAATCATTAAATAATCACATCATTTAACAATGAAAAAATTAACTATCCTGATTGCTGCCGTAGTGTTGATGGCCACGACAGCTTGTAACGAGAAACCAGCCAAGACCGACAACGCTGACACTCCCGACAAGGTGCAAGTTGACACCGCCAAGAAGGTTGCTCAGCCCAAGGTGAATGTAGAGAAAGCCGCTCCCACCGAGGATGGTAAGGACCACGTTGTGGCCGAGTTTGAAACCAGTGAACACCAGATGCGTCTCGAGAATCTGGCTGATGGCACCTATCGATTGAGCATGTGGAAAAAGGGTCAGGACAAATCTGGCCAACCCGCCCAGGTCGTAGAGAGCAAAAAATGTGTCCTTCAAGGAGGCAATTACCTGATGCGCGCTGACGACGGCAAGGTCTATGTGATTGACAGCAACAAGGGTCAGGTCGTTCTTATGGATAAAAAGAACCTCACCAAGTTGTAATCACTCAATGTGAGTCCATTCACAGGAATGAGAACAATCAATGATACTATTAGCATAAGTTACTTAATTATCAATAATTTATGAAAAAATGGATTTTTGCTGCCGTCACAGCAGCGCTAGCAACAACCGCTATGGCTCAGAATAATAGCAACTTCAATTACTCGGTAGATCGTTTTGCCGACATCGAGGTACTGCGTTATCAAGTACCTGGCTTTGAAGACCTATCGCTCCAGCAGAAGGAGCTTGTCTATTACCTTACCGAGGCCGCCCTCAATGGCCGCGACATCCTCTTTGACCAGAACTGCAAGTACAACCTCATGGTGCGTCAAACTCTGGAGGACATCTATCGTAACTATAGTGGTGACAAGAACGACAAGGACTACCAAGCCTTCCTCAAGTATCTCAAGCAGGTATGGTTTGGCAACGGTATCCATCACCACTATTCGATGGATAAGTTTGTGCCTGAATTCTCACAGAAGTTCTTTGACAAGCAGTTTGCAGCACTTCCTGGTGCCGACAAGCGTGCCAGCGAGAAGAAGGTGCTCGACCGCGTGATCTTTGACCCCACTTTCATGGCCAAGCGAGTCAACCAGGCCGACGGCCAGGATCTCATTCTCACTTCTGCCTGCAATATGTATGAGGGCGTGACCCAGCAGGAAGTTGAAGATTTTTACAATAACCTGAAGGACACTACCGACCTGACGCCCATTTCATGGGGTCTTAACTGCAAGGTGGTGAAACGCAATGGCAAGATTGTCGAGGAGCCTTACAAGGTGGGCGGCCTTTACAGCAAGGCCATTGAAAAGATTGTTTACTGGCTCCAAAAGGCAGCTACTGTAGCCGAGAACGAGGGTCAGCGTGCCTACATTAACGAGTTGATTAAGTTCTATCAGACTGGTTCGTTGAAGACCTTTGATGATTACAGCATCATGTGGGCCGAGGAGACCAAGAGCGATGTGGATTTCATCAACGGCTTTATCGAGAGCTACGGTGATCCCCTGGGCATGACTGGCTCATGGGAGGGCATGGTCAACTTCCGCGACCAAGCTGCCTCGCGCCGTTCTAAACTCATCAGTGATAATGCGCAGTACTTTGAGAGCAATTCGCCTGTTGACGATCGCTTCAAGAAGAAAAATGTGAAGGGTGTGAGCGCCAAGGTCATCACCGCCGCAATTCTGGCTGGTGACAGCTATCCTTCCACTCCCATCGGCATCAACCTGCCCAACAGCAACTGGATTCGCGCTGCCCACGGCTCCAAGTCGGTTTCTATCGACAACATCACCGATGCCTACAACAAGGTGGCTGCCGGTACTGGCTTTAACGAGGAGTTTGCTTACAGCAATGTCGAGGTGGAACTGATGAAAAAATACCTTGACCTCGCTGATGCCCTTCACACCGACCTGCATGAGTGCCTTGGCCACGCTTCGGGTCAATTGCTCCCCGGCGTGGATCAGGATGCCCTCAAGGCCTACGGCTCCTCGCTTGAGGAAGGCCGTGCCGACCTGTTCGCCCTGTATTACCTTGCCGATCCCAAGCTCGTTGAACTGGGCATTTTCCCCAACATGGATACCTATAAGGCCGAGTACTACAAGTATATCATGAACGGCTTGATGACCCAGTTGACCCGCATCGTGCCGGGCAAGGACATCGAGGAGGCCCACATGCGCAACCGCAAGTTCATCAGCGAGTGGTGCTACCAGCATGGCAAGAAGGACAACGTCATCGAGTATGTGAAGCGTGACGGTAAGACCTATGTCCGCGTCAACGACTACGAGAAGCTGCGTGGTCTCTTTGCTCAACTCCTGGCCGAGGTGCAGCGCATCAAGAGCGAGGGTGACTATGAAGCTGGACGCCAGTTGGTCGAGACCTATGGCGTGAAAGTGGATCCCGCTATCCACAAGGAAGTGCTTGCACGCTATGAGAGCCTGAACATCGCTCCCTATAAGGGCTTTGTTAACCCCATCTACACCCCCGTGTATGATAAGAACGGTAAGCTCATCGACGTGAAGATCTCATACACCGAGGGCTACATTGACCAGATGCTTCGCTACGGTCAGGACTACTCTCCCCTGACCCACTGATCAAGGAAATAACGTGATTGCTATAGCGAGGAGGCTACCACACAACGGCAAGCCTCCTCGTTTCATATCCCAAGTATTGCTGGTTTGTCACTTTTTACCTAATTTTGCGACTAAGAAATCACAAAATATTAGATAACAATGAAAAAACTGATTATTTGCCTATTGCTGGTGACAGTTTCCATCTCAACAATGGCACAGGCAAACAGGGCCGACTATCGTGTGGTGCCACTGCCCGACCGCATTGACGGCATCAAAGACAATGACTTCAAGCTAAAGGGGACCACGCTGGTTGATTATCCGATAGGAAACCGTGATATGGAGCGCAATGCCATGATGTTGAGCCGGTATATCGAGGACCTGACGGGATTACACCTGAGCACTCGGCCTGTCAACAATGGCAACAATAACGGCTGCATCTCGCTGCAACTCGACCCCAAGATGGCCGGTGACGAGGATTACAACATTACCATAACGTCAAGGAGTGTTATCATATCGGGCAAGACGCCCGCTGGGGTTTTCTACGGCATCCAGACACTGCGCAAGTCAATTCCCGTGGGAAAGGTCGATCAGGCCCTGTTGCCTGCTGCCCAAGTGACTGGCAGTCCGCGTTTCGGCTATCGGGGAATGCATCTCGATTGCGTGCGGCACTTCTTCGGTGTCGAGACGGTGAAACGCTACCTCGACATCATGGCACTGCATGGCATGAACCGCTTGCACTGGCACCTTACCGATGACCAGGGCTGGCGCGTGGAAATCAAGAAATATCCTCGCTTGACCGAGGTGGGCGGCTGGCGCAATGGCACCACACTGGGGCATAATTCTCCTGTAAACGATGGAATACGCTACGGTGGCAGCTACACCCAAGAGGAAATCCGCGACATTGTGCGTTATGCATCCGAACGTTATATTACTATCATCCCCGAGATTGACATGCCGGGGCACATGCTGGGCGCACTCACTGCCTACCCTGAATTGGGCTGCACTGGTGGTCCATATGAGGTGTGGGGCATGTGGGGTGTGCATGACGACATCCTGTGCGTGGGCAAAGACCACACGATTCAATTTGTGAAAGATGTGCTCGACGAGGTAATGCAACTGTTCCCTGGAGAGTATATCCACATCGGAGGAGATGAGTCTCCACGTGTGCGGTGGCAGGCTTGCCCCTTGTGCCAGCAGCGAATCAGTAAACTGGGCATCACTGCGCAAGGCAACATAAGTGCCGAAGCATTACTGCAGGGCTGGTTTACAACCCAGATACAGCAATACCTGAGTGAGCATGGACGCCGCATGATCGGGTGGGATGAACTGCTAGGCTGCGATGTGGATACTACAGCGACCATCATGTCGTGGCGAGGGGCTGAACCCGGCTCACAGGGTGCCATGGAAGGGCACGATGTGATCATGTCGCCCGTTGATCCGTTATACTTTGACTACTATCAAACCAGCCAAACATGGAATGAGCCAACGGCTTTTGGGGGCTGTAATACACTGAAGAAAGTCTATGACTTTGATCCTGTTGCGGCCCACATGCCAGCCGATAAGCGCCACCATATCCTGGGTGCACAGGCTAACTTGTGGACCGAATATGTCACCTGTGAGCCTCAAATCCAATATCAGGTACTGCCTCGCATGGCCGCACTAGCCGAGGTCCAGTGGTTAGAATCTGATGAAAAGGATTATCAGGATTTCAAAGCGCGGTTGCCTCGCCTTGTTGAGATTTACAAGCACTACAACTGGACTTATCGAGCCAAGAGCCTCCTCCTTGAAGACGAGGACAAAGTCAAAGAGTGATAACAGCAATAGCACAAGAAGAATTCCCACCGCTAGAGGATATGATCTCTACCGATGGGAATTCCTTTTATGGATTTATAACGCCTCCTGTTCAGGCTCTATCCCGCAGTCTGCAAGAAGAACGGGCACATGCTCTCCAGGCAGATGATAAGGATACCGGCGATATACCCTGCAAGTGCCAGCAGAGTAATCTTTTTCACATACCAGAAGAACGGGATCTTCTCAATGCCCATTGCCACAACTCCAGCTGCCGAACCGATGATCAACAGCGAACCACCCACACCGGCACAGAAGGTCAACAGATGCCAGAACAATCCATCCTCAACAAATGTCAACAGGTAGGGGTCGGTGGTGCCTGGAGGAACCATGTTCTCAAACATCTTGATACATGCCGAGACAAGGGGCACGTTATCAACGATAGACGACAGGATACCAATGATGGAAGTCATCAAGACGGGCTGATGAATATTGGTGTTCATATCATTGGCCAGCGTATTCAAGACACCAACTTCGGAGAGTGCTGATACGGCCATCAGGATACCCAAGAAGAACAGGATGGTGGGCATGTCGATGGTGTGTAATGCCGATGATACGCGGCCACCCATCTTGGAGTCGATCTTGAAACGCTTTACCCAAATCTCGGTTACGCACCAAATCACGCCTAGCGACAGTAAAATTCCCATGAAGGGGGGCAGACCTGTAATGGTCTTGAAAACAGGCACGAACAACAGACCCGATATGCCGATAATGAGCATCGCCTTACTCAGATGAGGATGGCGCTCGTGCAGGCCCGGGTTCTTGTCGGCCATCGTAGTGATGGTCTGCATCTTGCCTTCCTTAATGAAATATTGGGCGATAAAGACCGGTATCA
>Ga0247609_10005055_pt1 | contig 13032 bp, 9 predicted proteins | sample 172DNAGHGlowgp2_FD_193487 | JGI IMG/M metagenome (GOLD analysis project Ga0247609, IMG submission 193487) | Sheep rumen microbial communities from Palmerston North, Manawatu-Wanganui, New Zealand - 1728 DNA GHGlow gp2 | ecosystem: Host-associated > Mammals > Digestive system > Stomach > Rumen ...
CTCAACGTGTGCGGGAACTGATGAAGAACCGGCAAACTGAGCGTCACCGTGCATACGGCCGAGTGTGTCGGTCATGCCGTAGGAAGCGGGACCTGCTGCCATGTTGTCCGGGTGAAGTGTACGGCCGGTGCCGCCGCCGGAAGCAACTGAGAAGTAGGACTTACCGTTTTCCATGCACCATTTCTTGTATGTGCCGGCAACGGGATGCTGGAAACGAGTCGGGTTGGTGGAGTTACCGGTGATAGAAACACCGACGTTCTCAAGACGCATGATAGCAACGCCTTCGGGAACACTGTCAGCACCGTAGCAGCGGACCTTTGCGCGGTCGCCGTCTGAGTAAGCAATTTCTTCGGTAACCTTTACTGTTTCGGTATAAGGGTCAAACTCGGTCTTGCAATATGTAAAGCCGTTGATTCTTGAGATAATCATGGCTGCGTCTTTGCCGAGACCGTTTAAGATAACTTTAAGGGGCTTGGTACGAACCTTGTTTGCGTTGAGGGCAATCTTGATTGCGCCTTCAGCAGCAGCGAAGGACTCGTGACCGGCAAGGAATGCGAAGCACTCGGTATCCTCTGAGAGGAGCATCTTGCCGAGGTTGCCGTGGCCGAGGCCGACCTTGCGGTTTTCGGCAACCGAGCCGGGGATACAGAAGCTCTGAAGACCGATGCCGATAGCGGCAGCGGCGTCAGCAGCCTTTGTGCAGCCCTTCTTTATTGCGATTGCCGCACCGACTGTGTAAGCCCATACTGCGTTTTCAAAGCAGATCGGCTGTGTCTCGCGGACGATCTTGTCGATGTCGATACCCTTTGAAAGGGTGATTTCTTTGCATTCTTCAATTGAGCCTATGCCATACTCTTTAAGTACGCCGTTGATCTTGTCTACGCGGCGCTCATAGCTTTCAAAAAGTGCCATTATGAAAATCCCCCTTCCTTATTCTTTTCTCGGGTCGATGTATTTCGCCGCATCAGCGAAACGACCGTATGTGCCCATAGCTTTTTCGTATGCTTCTGTCGGGGAATCACCCTTCTTAATGAAGTCTGTCATCTTGCCGAGAGATACGAATTCGTAACCGATAATCTGGTTGTCATTGTCAAGAGCGAGTCTTGTGACATAGCCTTCGGCCATTTCAAGGTAACGGGCACCCTTAAGTTTTGTGCCGTACATTGTACCTACCTGTGAGCGAAGTCCCTTGCCGAGGTCCTCAAGGCCTGCGCCTACTGAGAGACCGTCGTCAGAGAATGCTGACTGTGAACGACCATATACTATCTGGAGGAAGAGTTCTCTCATTGCGGTGTTGATTGCATCGCAGACGAGGTCAGTGTTAAGTGCCTCGAGAATGGTTTTGCCGGGAAGAATTTCAGCGGCCATGGCAGCTGAGTGAGTCATACCGGAGCAACCGATTGTTTCTACGAGAGCCTCTTCGATGATTCCGTCTTTGATATTGAGTGAAAGTTTGCAGGCGCCCTGCTGAGGTGCGCACCAGCCGATACCGTGCGTAAAGCCGGAGATATCTTTAATCTCGTAGGCTTTTACCCATTTTCCCTCCTCGGGGATGGGGGCAGGTCCGTGGTTGGGACCTTTAGCTACGACGCACATGTTTTCTACTTCAGATGTGTAATTCACGTGTTAAAAACCCCTTTCTGAGTTATTTCATAAAGATTATTACATATAAAAAGGAGTTTGTCAAATATTTGACAAACTCCTGCGTATACTTTTTCAGTTCTCAAATTTCATATCGGTTATTTTTTGCTGGACTTCATTTAAGGTCATGAGATAAAGATGTGTTCCTTCGTCTATGAATTTCGGGTCGTCCTTGTGTTTGCAGAGCATGGCAAAGACCTTGCCTATGTCTTCCGCGGTATGTTCTCCGCCTTTCCTGACGCTCAGGAAATAGAAAGAAAATTCGGGACCGGCCATGATTTCGTCATAGATGGGAAGATTGCTTCTGGACATGACTTCATGGAAAGCATTTGCAGCTATCGCGGAGAGTTGCGGAGAGGGAAGATAGTAGTTGAAAGCGGCCTCAGTGGAGAAGAGCATAAGAGCACAGAGCTGAGGGAATATTTCCGCCGAAAGGAAGATTTCATCACTCAGCTTTGACGATTGATCCTCATCATAGATGGCAAGAGCCATTTCGACACCGAGCTCTTTGGCTTTGTCTACGTTGCCGTTTTGCCTGTGATGGGCCATGCCTTCAACATAGGACATTACATCGTTTGGTGAGTCGTCCTTTTTCGAAGGGTCAAAGATTTTTACATCACTGTCTTCTGTATAGGCCACTTGGGTTTCTCCTTTTATTCTTCTGCGGCTGCCGCTTTTTCGGCTTCCTTTGCCGCCTTCCTGCGTGCGCGCTTCTGTTTTGCCTGGTATGAGAGCAGCGCTGCGAGGTTATCATCCGGCGTCGTATAGTCGCCGAGTTTTATGGGTTTTGCATTGTACATACCGTGGAAATCGGAACCGCCGGTCATAAGCAGGCCGTTCTTCTTGCAGATTTTGATGAGATCTTCCGTCTGCTCCTCTGAATTCTCGGGATGCCATACTTCAATACCGTCAAGACCCGCTTTTATCAGGTCGTCGATGAGGTCGAAGTTGTCGTAGAAACCGGGATGTGCCAGAACAGCTATACCGCCGGCCTCGTGGATGGCTTCGAGGATATCGAAGGGATCCGGGTATGTGGGTGTTACCAGGATATTGTTCTCGCTCTCCGAAGAGAAGAGTTCATGGTAGAGATCACCGAATATTTTGGTTGTGTATCCGCATTCCATGAGTGCGTGAATAATATGCTGTTTGTAAATGTTGGTTGAACCTGCGGCACATTTTATGACAAGTTCGGATGAGATGGGAAAACGCTGAGAAGCCTTTACCATCATGAGCTGGCTGGCTTTACGTCTTGCGAGGGAACTCTGCTTGCAGAGTCCTTCAAGACGGTCCGGATTTTCGGCCAGATAGCAGAGAAGATGGACGCGTTTTCCGTGTTTTTTGTCATAGGCAGAAAGCTCAACGCCGGGTATGACGTTGATGCCGTGTCGTTCACCGATAATCTTGCCCCGCACTGTTCCGGCGAGGCAGTCGTGGTCCGTTATAGCAATTGTGTCGACGCCGCTGCGCTGGGCAAGGAGGATAAGGTCCTCAATGCCGAGTGAGCCGTCTGAGAGTCGGGTATGACAATGTAAATCAGCCGACAATTTTAACTCCCCCATTAAAAGACATAAAATGACAATATATACAAAAATATTATATAATATTTTTACATATAAAAGCAAGAAAAATATATTGCATAGTAGTTACGGTTATGCTACAATACCCATTTAAATATAAAAAAATGGACATTTTGGAGCAAAAAAAATAAGCGAATCTTTGACAAGAGGAGACAAATCTCTGCAAAGATTCGCTTTTTCAGCGATATTTATTCAGATTATCAGTAATTGATCTTTGAAATGTCAATTTTTATGTTGCGCGGCTTGTTTGCCCAGATAGTAAGTACGATAGCTGCAATTGCTGCGGCAGAAAGAGCGCTGCCTAAAACACCTGCTGTAATTTTCAAAGCTTTCATTGTTTCACCTGCTATACTATTTATAATATACGTATATAATAATCACTTTTGCGGGTTCTTTGCAAGTTTTTTTGAAAAAACATGAAAAAATGCTTGCATTTGATATGCCCTTGTGTTAATATTCTCTTCGGTTGGTGTTTATGGAGATGAGGGTCCACCCGTTCCCATCCCGAACACGGTAGTTAAGCTCATTATCGCCGAAGATACTTGGAGGGCAGCCTCCCGGGAAAATAGGTCAATGCCAACTTCTATTTAAAGACAACTGCTTTCAAGCGGTTGTTTTTTTTTGCCTCTTAGAGTATAATTCCTCTGTAATACAGTAAAAGAGAGGCAGTACAATGAAAAAGGCAGTGCTACTCATTTTAATACTGTCACTTTGCTTCTCCTTCGCAGGCTGCAAGGAGAGCGCAGAAGTGACGAAGGCTGCTACGGCTGTGACTGTCGGCGACGCCGAGGTTGACGCCGCCGTGTTTGCGTATTTCCTTGATACGCAGATAAAGGCACACGGCGACGGGCCCGAGAAGTCCCTTGCAATTCAGAACGCAGAGAATCTCTGCGCCGAATATGTGAAGATAAATACTGAGTTTCAGAACAGGGAGCTTCAGCTCTCCGCATCAAACAAGGCGACAATTGCCTCGAAAGTTGACGAAGTATGGAGACTCTACGGTCGCTACTATGAAAAAATCGGCGTTACCAAGGACACGATAACCAAGGTTATAACGAGTAACACATATAAAGACATCCTGATCACGACGGTTTTCGGAGTCGGAGGCGACAAGGAAATCTCCGATGACAAGATGAAGGCATACTTCAATGAGAACTACATCTTCTTCAAGTACTTCAATGCCGTGCTTTCCGGCGACAAGGAAGCGGATAAACTCATCACCGACACTTTCAAGAATCTGAAGGACAAAATCGGCAAAGAGGATGAGGATACCGAAGAAGAAATCACCTTTGATGATGTATACCGTGAGTATGTCGAATCAACCGGCGGCACCGCAGGAGGTCTCGATATAAGCTCAATGAAGAAGGGCACAGACACCTTCCCCGAGCAGTTCTTTACGGATGTCTTGGCCATGAAGGCAGATGAGATTAAACTTCTCACTTACGATGATAACGTATTTCTCGTACAGAAGACAGACGGAGGCGGATACTTCTCAGACTACAAGAGTTCAATTCTTGAGTACCTGACAAACACCGACTTTGAAAAGCTCATGACAGACAACTACGGCAAGACAACAGTCACCGGCAACACGGCCGTCGAAGAGGATTGCTTCAATAAAATTACAGACGCAAAAGTAAAATAAAACAGCAAAGCGGCAGAGGAAAACCTCTGCCGCTTTTTTCGTTTAATCAGATTTGCTTTTTTTGCGCTTTTCCCGTTCTGCGCGTTTTTTACGACGCTGCTCACGATTGTTCGCCTCAGATACAAACACCTCGACTGCAGCATCTGTCATATCTTCATCCCAGACACTTCCGCTAATCATAGTTGTTGCCCATGGACAAAGTTTCTGGTAATCCGTATCCAGAATTACGGTATACGGCGGTCCGCAGCGGTCATCGACAGCCATGTACAGATGTCGTCCTTCGCTGATCAGGGAAGAGGGATATTCAACATCAGGGTCATCAACCCTGTCATATATCTCTTTGGTAATCTCGTATAAATCATGGTTAGGTCCGCCACCCGTTTCTGCTGTATACAGTCCGGTTTCAGGGTCATAGCAGCATCGCCACCCAATTCCTTTTTTGAATTCCATTACACTCTCCTGTTGTCGAAAAATACAGTTTCATTTTGCAAATTTATTATATCACCACGGCACCCTTTCGGGTGCCTTATTTTTTTATTCCTTACCGTTCGTACGGAAAACCCTGCATTTCATACCTGACGTGTCCGCTTTTGCCCGAAAATCGACATTATATACAGAAGGGTTTTTAAAGGAGGGCAGAAAGGAGAATAAAAAATATGAGAGAAACTTTAGTTAGATTTGATGAAAGAAGAGAATGTATTCGTATTTTGACACAGGAGAGAAATATAATAACAAGATTAAAATGGCTCGAAATTGTTAAACCTGAGAATGTATTTAAAATATGCGAAGATACAGAAGGCAGCGTGTATTATCGAGTGGAAATTCAAAATTGGTAATACTTAATTGTTGATGAGACAAAAATGTAAGATGTGCTATAATACTTTCGGAGGAAAAAGAAATGGCAAAACCATATACAACCGATACCTTTTTAAAAGAATTATTTGAAAAAAACTCGCACTATCGTAATGGCGAGTTTAAAGTTATAGGCCAGTATATAGATTCTAAAAGTAAAATAGAGTGTGAATGTCCTGTTCATGGTGTTTGGAATACAACAACACCAAATGATTTATTATCAAAGAACCGTAGTTGTCCAAAATGCGGAAAAGAAAAACGCGCAAAAAATCTAGCAAAAACAAAAGAACAATTTTTAGAAGAACTATATAAGAAAAATGAACATTACCGAAATGGCGGTTTTAAAGTTCTAGGAGAATATGTCAACGCGCACACTCCTATAGAATGCGAGTGCCCTATTCACGGCGTTTGGAGCACAACGCGTCCTCACGAACTATTAAAGGGCACTTTTGGATGTCCACATTGTAATACGCGCCGTAAGATCGATCATAATGAGTTCTTGAAGCGGTTATATGAAAGAAATGAGCACTATAGGAATGGTGAGTTTAAAGTAATTGGAAAGTATACGGGTGATGACAATACGGTTGAATGCGAGTGCCCTATTCATGACATTTGGAACAGTACAAAAGCTTCTAGTTTGTTGACGGGAACTTATTGTCCAAAATGCAGTGGATATAAAAAAACAACGGAATCGTTTTTAAAAGAATTAATGGAAAAGAATTCTCATTATCAAAATGGTGAGTTTGAGGTCATTGGAAAGTATATCACTGCAACTAATCCAATTGTTTGTAAATGCCCAATTCACGGAGAATGGAACACGTCATCTCCAAACACACTATTAAATATGAATGTTGGTTGCCCAAAATGCAATAATTTGGGAACTTCTTTTCCTGAGAACTTAATTCGTTGTGCATTACAGCAAGCATTGCCAGATGCTAACATACCAAATAGCGGAGACAGAAAAACACTTGGCGGAAAAGAAATAGATATACCGGTTTATAAGTATAATTTTGCAATTGAGTATGGAGCCTGGTTTTGGCATAAAGATAAATGGAAAGACGATTATCAAAAGTATTTAAGCTTAAAAGAAAGCAACATTAAACTTTTTACAATTTATGATTCTTTTGATGGTAGTGTAGCTTTTCCCGAAGATTTTAATCCAATATGTTTTGAGAAGAACTTATCTGCTGAAAACGAATACTCTTCTTTAAAAGAATTAATCTATAAAATGATAAAAGATATTAATCATAAGGAAATTAGTTGGGAAAAAGCATTTAAGGATGCAAAGAAGTTGACAAGGACTGTGTCAACTGAGATGTTTTGTCAGAAATTATACGAAAAAAATACGCATTACCGAAACGGCGAATTTGAGATTGTTGGTAATTATGTAAATGCGCACACCGTTATTGCGTGTGAGTGCCCCGTCCATGGTATCTGGAATACTTCACGCCCTAACGGTTTGTTAACTCAGAATTCGGGCTGTCCAATTTGCGCATCTGCTTCAAAGCGCAGAGGTGACATTAATGACGAAAAAATAATGGAGTTGCTCAGAATGGGGTATTCCAAACATAAAATAGCTAAAATGTTGAATTGTTCTAGCAGTACAATCTATTATAGATGTTCTAAACTAGTTAGTGATAGCAACAAGTAAAATTATCGGCTACAATTGAGTTTTCATAGAATATCGAAAAAAGTATATAATAATTGTGGATGAGTGGAGTATGAATAATGTAATATTGCAAAAAATCTGCAGTTAGTGGAGTGGTTGTTTGATGCTAAAGCTTGTTTATCAAAGAGAGGCTTCAGATATAAAAAATGACAAAGGAAGGCATTTTGTTTAATTCCGCAACCTCCACATATGCTCCACTTAATGCGATATAATGCGCTAATGTTTACGGTGCTAAGCTACTTTTGAGCGATTTTTGGCTATATTTCATCTTTTTCACTTTTTTGAAAGGTCTTGCTGTGTGTCCAATATTACAGTTAATAACTGTTATGTAAGAAATTTTGTTGTTATATTCCCCACCCAGTCGGAAAAACATGCGTTTTTAAGGTGTGCTATCACCACTTGATGGTGTTTCTATGGAATCATCAACATCAAGAGTGATAGTTAATTTTGTTATTAATGGCGTTTATGTTCTTTGCTTACGTTTGTAAGTTTATGAAGGGTTTGTTTTAAGATTTCAACATGGATTCAAAATATAAAAGGCCGCATTGAGGGTGGACGCGCAAGTGCATTTTGAAGATCGGCATAGTCGTGAATCGCGGCTATGCCGTTTCTTCATCCTCGAAAGTATAGGTTTCCTCGGTTTCTTCGTCATCATCGATGAATTCTTCCGGGATGTAAATCTCACCGATGAAGTTGAAGTGGATTTCTCCGTGTGAGCTCTTTATAGCTTTCGCCCATTATAACTATACCATGCTAGCCTGTGCGCCACAACGCGCCACAACGCGACATGATACGACATCGAACGACATTGTACGACAACTTTCTTCCCGCCGATGACGCCTTCCTTTTTAACAAGCTCCTATGAAAAGCCCTCTTGCGCTGTGATTCTGTCGTTTTACCCATAATAAGGATATCACATTCTTCTTTAGGACACCACCGGACATTGGCGGACAACGGCGGACATTACAGGACAAAATATTTCAATGATAGCTTGCACCCATAATTACATTATCACAACAACCGATGTAATATTATCATAACTCGCGGCTATCATTTACTCTCATTTGCTCTCATCTTTTGATCTCCCCAGAATAATCTTACCAAAGATTTTGACTGCCTTTTACTGCCATTTACTGTCTTTTACTGCCATGTTTCAGAAAAACACCCCGCAGCCGTTCCCGACCGCAGGGCGTCGTCCTGTTTTACTGTAATATTTTCCGGATCATGGATTCCACGCATTCATTATTATCGAGCGTATATACGTTTCTGGCTTCCCGGTAAGCACAATCGGCATCGACTGTTGGTGTAGACCACCACATGCGCAGATCCGATGAGCGGGTGCCCGACATGATAAACGAATTGAGCACGATCCGCTTTCCGTTCGCCGTGGGGGACAAGCGCGTTTCCAAATCCTTGATCGTTCTATAAAACTCGATCTTGGGATCATCCGGTCGGATATGCATCAAGCCCTTCGGGTCAATAAACGAAATGTACTGCGTTTCCGGCGTATCAATCCAGAGGATGTAATCGGGGTAGAAATTGCCCGCCTCGAAGAATCCCATGCCGACCTTGCTCTTGTTGCGAAGCAAATACAGGGATTTGTCCGTCAGCTCCGCTGCGTGGTTATCTACGTATGCCTTGAGATAGTCCACAAACCTCATTTCGTCGGTGTTCAGCGCAACGGGCGACACCTGTATTTTCAGATTGCTCTTTTCAAGACAAATCAGCGGGGCGTACAGATGCGATTGGAAATCGAACAAAACCAGCCTGCCGTGGAAGGAATCCTTTTTATAAACATCGAGGCCGTTGTTCGCCTGCAGCACGGCGGACATCTCCGCAACAAACGCTTCCAGCTCATCTCCGGTGGTGTCCGTGGCGCTCTGCTGCGCGTAAGTCAGCGTATACTCATTCACAAAATTGCTGTCGTCCGCATCCAGAATAGCGTACTCCAGTCTCGGAGCCTCCCAGCGCTCTTTTTCATACTTGAAAAACTTATCCATATAGGATTTGAGGGCCATGATTGCATAGTCCGTCGCTGCCTCCAGCTTTGCAAGCGAATTGATTTCCAGATGATTTTGCGGAATCAGCAGCCCGTACCAGCCATCTTCACGCAGAATATCCAGCAGTTTATCTTTGACGATACTGATATTAAAGTACCGCTTTTCGCTCTTGTATTCCTGCAATTCCTCGAACATCCGCTGCACATCGAGCAGCGGCAGGATATCCGCTGGAAGCGTCCGCGGTTCCGGCATGGATTCAATCTTAAAGCTGAATGTGGAATCGATCGTCTGGATTTTGCTGCGGCAGTCGATGACCGTCTTGCTCTTGAGCAGGTACCGCAGGAATCCCTGATCTGGCTTGTCCATAATCAGCCGGGCGGCCTGCCGCTTAAAATTCGCATCGTCTTTCACTTTAATGACGTGGAGTTTTTTGCCCTTCACTTCTTCAAAGCGGCTGATCACCGGCAGGCGGTATTCGTGGATCGTATCATTGGAGGGCGTGCCTTCCTGCTCCAGATAGCTCTTGAAGTCCTCCATATACTGTGCCTTCACGCCGAATATGGTCAGTGTTTCCAGCAATTCGATATGCGTGGGAGGCGTAATTCTGGAATCAAGCATTCTTGAGCGCTTGAGGCAACCGTCGTATCCCTTCAGGCGGACGCCGCGTCCAAAAAGCTGAATGGCCTGTGATCCTTCGCCTTTGGCGAAGTTGATCAGGCCCATGGTGGACACGCGCCAGCTGTTCCAGCCCTCCGTAAATTTGCGCGATCCGATCAGCATCTTGATCTTGGAATTCGGTGTATTGATATTCCGGAACAGGGATTCGGAAACGAATTCCTCGTTGCTGACGATAATGCCCTTCTGCTCGCAGTTTTTCAACAGGCCGGACGTATCGCCAATATTGATCACACCGAAATAATCGCCGTATTCGCCAACCTTCAGGCCAATCTCTCCGGCAACCTGCCGAATGTTTTCCATCCGCAGACGCGGCTCATCCGCGTTTCCGTCGGTATTGAAAACGATGCGAAGAACGTCCGCAAAAATCTCCGCCGGATCAGCATCCATGCCGAAGATGTCCTGCAGCGCATGGAAATCCTGATAGAACAGTTCTTTGCCGCTGGCGTCGATCAAGCCGGTATCTTCGTTCAGCACGGCACGGATGTGCTCGATTGCCTGTGCGCGGTTGCTCAGAAATTTATTGAGGAACAAGAGCACTTCTTCCACGTCCGTGAGCAGATCCTTTTCCGCCTGCGACAGACCGCTGCTCTTCACCGGTGCGGTGACACGATTGCCCACGAAAACCAAAAGGGGCTTCTCAATCCGGAATTCCCGCAGCGCGTCCGCCTTCACCTCAAACAGTTTCATCTGCTGATAGAAGGAGAGCAGGCAGCCGACCAGATACATATGTTTCTGCTCCGGATCCACGGTGCTTTGTAAATTGTAGATGCGGTAATCCTTGCCGTAACCGTCGCTGTAGAAATACTTATAGGAATAATCCATAATGATGGATTTCCCGTATTCTTCCATTAGCGCTCTTGCGTCCTTTGCCTGCTGCGTGTTGCCGGTGGCATTGGTGTTCAGCGCCTGCTTGAAGGTGGCGGAATACTCGAAGGCGAAGCCTTCTTCTGAAAGGCGGGTGCGGTAATCGTACCACACGTCGCCGGACAGGCCGCGATGACCTTCGTCCACCAGCACCAGATTGTTCTGTTCAAAGCTGTCGACGGAGACGGTCTTGACCTTGCCTTCTTCCTTCAGCTTGTTCATGTCGATCACGATGACGTCGTCTTGCTGTTTGACAAAATCGCGGTCTTTCTCGAACATGGCTGCCGGAATGGACGACAGGGCAAGCTCATCCAGATGCTGTCGGCTCATGCCCTCGTTAGGCGCCAGCACGATGACCTTGTTGATGGACAGCCTGCTGTTGATCCGCTTGGCGCGCTTGAAATAGTGCAGAAACTGCAGGATGTTTATGTGCATGATCAGCGTTTTGCCGCTGCCGGTAGCACACATGAACGCCAGCTTATTCAGCTTGTCCGGTGTATATGGCTGGAAATCGATGAGACCGAGCGATTGGCTTTTCACTTGCCGCAGCCATGCGTTTAGGTCATTGCAGAAGGCATCCGCATCGGAAAAGTATCGATCCAGATACATCTCCGTGAAAAGCAGGGCGACGTACTGAAAATACTTCCATTGCAGACTGCCGCGCTTCTCTCCAATCTGCCGGGTATGACGGCAGATGTTCTCATCATACAAGCGCAGTTTTTCCGGCGTGACGGCAGCACCTCGCATCTGGCAGACGCGGGCGATGTAGGTATAAAAGTATGTGTTGCCGCTTTCGTTGACGCCCTCGTACTCACTGCTGTTCAGCTTTTCGCTGAGCGCGCTGAGGGAATCCAGCTTCAGCTCATGCAGGAAATAGCGGAACAGGACGAGTTGATCGTCGAAAGAGGCTTGCGGGGCAGGTCTTCTTGCCATATTCACGCCTCCTCGAACATGCGGTTCTTGAATTCGATCTCCGTCATCTGTACCGTCCAGCTTTCGCTGCTGCCGCGCAGGTTTTCAAGATTGCTGTCGCCGTTGACGTAGATCACGTCAAATTTGCGATCATCAGCGTTCTTGCGGTAGGTGGTGAAGTATGCGTCCAGCGCCGCATTGGATGCGACGATATCGTCGGTCACGGTACGCCAGATTACCAGCGCGCGGCGACCGTCTGGCAGGGTACCTTCGATCTGCCGGAAGGCGTACTGGCCGCTGATATCGCTGACCAGATCCACCGCACCTTCATAGGCGGGCTGTTCAGCCGGTTTGCTGAGCCAGTAGGAGATCGCGCTCTGGCGGGCAACTGTCAGACCGATCAGATAGTTGAACGTCTCCACCAGATCGACCGGGCGCTCCTTGCATTCGTTCTTTTCGGTGATCTTCATGTTGTAAGCGAAGGGATTGGAGAACGCTTCCACGTCCAGCAGGCTGCCGCGGCTCTCCAGATCCACCATGTAATGGATCATGTAATCCTCGCCCAGCAGTGCCTTGAACTGTCCGCTGTTGTCAGAGAGCTCGATGTTTGACAGTGTGTCTTCGTAGCTCTCAAGACGCATGTATTTGATAATCTGGGAAATACCGCAATTACGCTTTTTTGGCTTCCCATCTTTCCACGCCTTTGTGTCGACCGCATAAATCGCCTTTTTTACTCGAAATAGGGTTGCCTTTTCAAAGTACTCTCCCATTTCAATCAAAATGTACTTACGCTCCCCCTGGTCACTGTAATTGCTGAGCATCACTGCATGAGCGGTAGTCCCGGAACCGGCGAAATAATCGATCACTGTACCTCTCTTTTTACAACCCAAAGCTGCTTCAATACATTCCTGAACATTGAAAATAGACTTTGGATACGAAAAAGGCACTCTCATAGCTGTTAGTAACGCCGACCCATAACTGTTTGCGGAATACTTTTTATCTGTCCAAACAGTCTTATGGCGAAAACGCTTTTTTGTACGCATAATGTCAATGCTGCCAACATCCTCTGATGTTTCTTTTGTCCATAATTCATCGAGAATACCTTCAACAGTGCCTCGTTCAAACACCCACTTCTTTTCTACTCCATTGTTATCAACGGGATATACAGCAATAGTTCCATCTTCCTGCTGAATATTG
>Ga0247609_10005056_pt1 | contig 13031 bp, 3 predicted proteins | sample 172DNAGHGlowgp2_FD_193487 | JGI IMG/M metagenome (GOLD analysis project Ga0247609, IMG submission 193487) | Sheep rumen microbial communities from Palmerston North, Manawatu-Wanganui, New Zealand - 1728 DNA GHGlow gp2 | ecosystem: Host-associated > Mammals > Digestive system > Stomach > Rumen ...
TAAGGGTCCCTTCGACGCCAATATGATAGACACCAATGGCAATATAGCCCAGAACAAAGGCATGCTGACGTGGACCAATCCCGCCGAGCTGACGCTGAAATCGCCCGAAATGTCGAAGAACAAGAGGGACGACTGGGGCCTTTACCAGACGTACCTCGACGGCACTTGGAGTGACTACGTCAAAGAGGGTAAGATTACCAGCAAGAAGGCATACGACAGGAACAGCGATTTCATCGCCATCGATTCCGTGGCGATGGCCTACTACTACCACACGGCAGTGGACTGGAGCGATACGCTGCGCCACAATGCCAACTCCCGACAAGCGAAGTATGAGTATGTCAAGACGTCGTTTAGTAATTACTGGAAAGACGCCATCAACAACCGCCAGTTATACGCCGACGGCACTGGCTACATCTGGGGAGACGCTTTTACTGTTATTCCCAGTGGCAACCCCGGAAGCGACGGAACCTTTACGGGCGGCAGCTTCCTCTTCCAGCGTAAGGACAACCAGCACTTCACCCACCTGGCACTGCTCGATGCACAGGGTGACACGCTGACCCAGTGGTGTGGCTGTTCGCAACAAGAGAGCCTCACCATCCCGCAAGGCAAGACGGTGAAGTACATCTACATCGAATGCGACGGTCTTATCTACGGCTACCCGGTGCGTTTCGTGAAGAGTGGAATCATGGACCCCGACGACGTCGTCTACCCCTCGGAACTGACGGCGACGCCTAACCCCTGGAACAGCGAGATAGCGCTGAAGTGGAAGGCCAACGACATCAGTACGATCGATTTGACCCATAAAAACTATGACGGCAGTTACGACGTCTACCGCGACGGCGAACGTATTGGTTCGGTAGACGGAAGCACCAGTTCCGATTACTCGTATATCGACGGCAAGGCAGAATTCGACAAGAAGTACACGTACACCGTCAACTACATTCCCAAGGCGTGGACCGACACGATACCCACGCCATGCGTCACCGATACCGTGATGAGCACCATGAAGCATACGGTGTCCATCACCGACTTCCAGGGCTCGGCCATCGCCGACGGTTACAAGCTGTCGTGGAAGCTGGACTGTATCCTCAACAAAACGGCAGGCTACGAATTCAAGCTCTACCGCAAAGAGATAACCCCCGACATGGGCGTTCCCACCCCCGCCGACTTCGACGGTCTGGAACCGATAAAGATCATCGGCGTCACGAGTACACAGCCCACGGCGTACACGTATACCGACAAGGACGTCAACTCGACGTCGAGCTATGCCTACATGGTGGCCCTGGACGCACAGGAAACCACCATCACGGCGACTTGTATGCCCGACGGCCATCCCGACAGGTCGCACCCCCACGGCATGTGGGCGTCGTGCGGCACCCATTCCGACTACATCCACATCGAATGGGAAGCCGACGTGCGCAGTGGCGACAAGATGGTCTACAAGCTCTACCGCCACGTCATCGCGGAAGGCGAGCAGAACATCAACTCGAAGGAACAGTCGGACAATGCACACTTGCAGTGGGACTACCTGACCACTATTGAATCGACCGAAAAGAACGTATCGTACGACGACCACACCGCCACGCCAGGCAACTACTATGCCTACGCCGTCATGTCGAGCGTCAACGGCTCGAGCGACGTCACCTATATGGGCTGCGACGGATTCATCCGCAACACCGGCATCATCAACGGCCGCGTGAGTTACGAGGGCGGCAAATATGCCGTCGAGGGAGCCCGCATCGACCTGCTGGCAACGGGTGCCGTGGGCAACGAACTGTTCAACTCGCTCAGTCTCAGCGGCGATCAGAGCGGTCTGCGCTGGGCCATCAGCGAGAAGCAGATGCACAACTACTTCCGCAACCGTCCCTTCAGCGTGCAGATGTATGTTAATCCCGACAACGGGCAGGACGGCCGCTGTCTGTTCGACATCAACGGTACCGTGAGTCTCGCACTCAGTGGCGACGGCAGCGCTGACGGCTATGCACTGACAGCCACAGCCGGCAGCACGACCGTCACCTCGCAGCTGCACCTGAAGCCTAGCCAGTTCACCAGCCTGGCGTTTACCTACGACGGTAGCGGCAAAAGCTGGATTCACCTGATGGCCCCCGACTCGCTGGGACACATCGCTTCCGAACAGCTGTTCGACAACGTGGCACTCACGTGGACTGCTGATCAGGCAGGAGTGATGACCATCGGCACCACCTGCGACACGCTGCGCAGCATGCGGGGCTACATCGACGATGTGCGCCTCTTCACCCGCCAGCTCAGCACGTCGGACATCGAGAAGAATTACAACCACTACATGGGCGGCACGGAAAGCGACCTGGTGGCCTACTGGTCGTTCGACGAGCCCATCTCGACCCTGCGCCGTGCCTACGACTACTCGTCGACAGGTTCCACGGCCAACGAAAACCACGCCAAGGTGATGGCTGCCCAGCGCAACAGCGACATCCGTCCTACGACAGAACAGCTCGCGCTATTCTCTCTGACCGACACCGACGGCCACTACACCATTCAGAGCATTCCGTATGCCAACAGCGGCAACGACATCGGCACGGGCTACGACATCATTCCCTCGAAGAATGCCCACCAGTTCGACCCCGTCAGCCGTCATATCACCGTATCGGCTGATCAGACGACGTTCGACGACATCAACTTCACCGACAACAGCAAGTACACGGTGCGCGGCTTCGTCTATTACGAGAACACCACCTATCCCGTCAAGGGCTGCCGCTTCCTCATCGACGGCACGGAGGTGAGAACCATCAACAACGACGTCGTCACCAGCGACGATAAGGGTGAATACCGCTTCGAGATTCCCATTGGCAACCACGTCGTCAGCGTCGTGAAGGACGGCCACACGTTCCTCAACGGCGGACACTATCCCGCCACGGGCACGTTCAACTTCAACAAGGACGTCAGCCACCTGACCTTCTTCGACACCACGAAGGCCATCGTCACAGGCCGTGTCGTCGGTGGTGCCATCGAAAAGGAGAAGCCGCTGGGACTGGGTCTCAGCACGGCCACGGTGGGTAGCGCCACCCTGCGACTTCTCACCAGCAGCAGCATGGAGGACGCCCGCAACATGAATGTCCGCCTCGACTCCATCTCGGGTGAATTCATCGCTGCCGCCGATTCGCTGTATTACGAGCAGGCCAACCCCGACCGCGTGCAGAGCATAGCCTACATCGGCAACAAGCAGGACGGCCAGGGCGACGTGAAGACCATATACATCAAGACCGACCCCCGTACGGGTGAGTTTGCCGTCAAGCTGCCTCCCGTACCGTATTATATCGAGACCATTGTCGACAACAACACCGAGGCCACGACGGCCCTGAAGGAGAAGACGCTGCTCGACTGCTCGGACGTGACGCGGTGGCAGCGTGCCGCAGAAACCCAGACGTCCAGCGCCGGCAAGGTCGATACCCTGGCCACGTTCGACTATAACACAGCCTTCGTGCAGACCTACTTCGCCGCACCCGCCATCAGCGTCGTCCAGAACGGCAGCAACGAGGGTGTCTTCGGCGAGAAGAACGTGCCGGCAGGAGAACTGGGCGCTACGAAGGATACCTACACCGAGACGGGCGGCGTGGTGACCTACAACTACGGCGTGCCCATCTTCACACAGGGCATGTCCTATCGCCTCGACGTCTCGGCTTACGAGCAGTACTTCAACTACGATGCCGACGCCGAGCACCCCATCGAGACACGCATACCGTCGACGGAAGGCCTGCTCACCATCTCGAATCCCATGACGCAGGATGCCGACACCGTGGCTTTGGCACCGCTCGACTCGCTGGGCCGCTACGTCTACACGTTCCAGCCGCTGAAGGTCAACGAGGTGGCACCGTATACCCAGCCGCTGAGCTTCGCACTGACCATCGGCGAGAACGTCTATCCCTGGAACTGGACCTACCGCGGGAAGGACGAGCCGCTGCAGTGTCTGGTGCTGGGTACCAAGGTCACTGGCAACACCAGTGTCACCGCAGGTCCCGACGCACTCATCAACATCATCCGCGACCCCTTCGGCAGCAATTCCAGCGTGACGTGGGAGAAAGGCTCCGAACTGTCCTACGGCTTCGACGTGAAACTCAAACTTGCACTCAACTGGGCAAACACTATGGAGAATGAAGGAGGGTTGGATGTAACCATGGCCTCTGGTGTGGGAACATATATCTTCACAGGTTCATCTTTAGCTGCCGGCGTATCCGAAGGGTTTTCATGGAAGAACAGCCTCGACGTAAACGGAGGCAGCACGTGGAGCTTCGAGAACACACAGTCCGTCTCCACTTCATCGGAACCCCACTTCGACGGTCCCAATGGCGATGTCTTCGTGGGCATGTCCACATCCTTCATCTATGGCAACGGTCTGCAGGTGATGCTCGTCGACGATCAGGCTGGCGACTACCGCATAGGTACCCAGCCCACCGTAGCCGTGACGCAAGGCATGGATACGAAGTTTGCCTACAGCCAGGACTACATCATCACCCAGCTCATCCCCAACTTCAAGCGGTTGCGTGAGGTACGCCTGCGACAGGTCAGCCAGGAATATCTGGAAACAGCCAGGTCGCAATTCCACAACGACACCGACTCCATCGTCTACATGACCAGCCTGACGCCCGACGACCCGCGTTTCGGCACCAGCCTCGACGACCCCGTTTGGGGCGACGATGCTGTCAGCTACTACAAACTGAACTGGGGCCCCGACAGTCTCTACTATTATGGTCCCAGCTACACCGCCTTCCTGCCCGTCAGCGGCAAGTACGCCGACGAAGAGGAGTCGTGGGATGCCATCAGGACCATCAACAGCAATATCCAGATTTGGGAAGGCTTCCTCGCAACGAACGAAGAGTCGAAGGTGAAAGCCATCAACCGCGAGCCCAAAACAACCATCAGTTTCTCCGGTACGACGCTTTCCTATGACCATATTGAAACGACGACAGGTTCCGAGGGCATCAGCTTTGAGACAGCAGCCAGCGTCTATCAAAAGTACAAAGTCGGAGCAAAAATAAAAAACACAGCTACAAATACAGCTTCAGGCAGTTACGGTATCGAGTATGAGCAATCATTCAACCCCTCGCTCATCTTCGGCCAGACCATGCACTCCTCCTACACGGTGAACATTGCCGACAACGTTGCCAACAATACCCACGAGATGGCCGTGTACGATGCCGACGACGGCTTCGGCTACATCTTCCGCCAGGTCAGCGGACAGACCAGCTGTCCTTATGAGGGTCTGCAGCTCACGAAGTACTACGAGCCCGGCAACCACGAGCTGTCCAAGGCCACCACGCAAATCGAGGTGCCTCACATCGACTGCGACCAGCGCATCGTCACTGCAGCCGATCCTGACGAAGGCGCCTTCTTCAACCTGAAGCTCTCTAATCCCTCGGTAGCCCAGGTGTATGATACTACCGAAAACGACTTCATCCTGCAGGTGGTCAGCGACAAGTGGGGCAGCCTGGCCGAGGTGAAGTTCAACGGCGAAGAAAAACCGAGCAGCTTAGGCGTATCACTGTCTCCCGGCGACAGCGTCATGATCACGATGAAGGTGAAACCCAAAGACAAAGAGGTGATTCATCTCGACAGTCTCCACCTCTGCCTCTACTCCGAATGTCAGAGCAGCATCAGCGACGACATCATCGTGGCGGCACACTTCCAGCCACAGGCCGAGAAGATTGAGCTGGCCTCGTCGCGCACACTCGTCAATACCGCCACCGACAGCACCCTCGTGCTGACCGCTACGGGCTACAAGCCCACGAGCACCATCCTCAACGCCGTGAAGCTGCAGCAGCGCAAGCAGGGCAGTCCCGATTGGGCTACACTGCACAGCTGGGTAACGGGCGTGCCAGCCGGCGACAACGAGAGTGCACTCGTCAGCGAGCGCATCGACACGCTGATCGATATGCATAGCAACATCGCCTATCCCGACGCCACCTACGAGTTCCGTGCCGTCACCGACTGCACGGTAGCCGGCGAGAGCGTGTTGGGCGAGAGTGAGACCATCACCGTCATCAAGGATGTCACGCTGCCCCGTCCGCTCTATCTGCCCGAGCCTGCCGACGGCATTCTCAGCCCCGGCGACAACATCACGGTGACCTTCAACGAGGACATCTACTCGCAGAGTCTGAACAAGCCCGACAACTTCAGTCTACAGGCCGTGCTCAACACCGACTCCGTGGCCCACGAAGTGGCGCTGCGCCTCGATGGTGCCACCACGCCGGCAGCCACTACGCAGGCCGACCTGATGCTGGGCAACACGTCGTTCACCGTCTGCACCTGGCTTAAGGCCTCCGGCACGCCAGGCACCATCCTGCGCCACGGCGAGGGTGCCAATGCCCTGCGCCTGAACCTCGATGCCGACGGCCATCTGACGGCCTACATCACCGACGAGAACGGCATGGCACAGCCCTACACCTCGCCGACCACCATTCCGCACGACGAATGGGTATACCTCGGCGTCAGCTACGACGTCAATGCCGGTACCCTGTCGGCCCACTACACCAGCGCCAACAATGAGGATGTGCTCATCGGCGGCGTATCCGTCGGCCAGCATGCCACGTCGCAGGGCCGCATCTATCTGGGCGAGAACCTCCATGGTGCCATGCACGAACTGTCGTTCTACAGCACCAGCCTCGACTGGACCTCCATCAAGATGCAGATGTACGAGGGCAAGAGCCACAGCAAGCCGTCGCTCGTCGGCTATTGGCACCTCGACGAAGGCCACGGCACCAAGTCCGAGGACCTCGCCCGCAGCCGCCACATGCTCATCGCATCGCCCACGGCATGGTATCTCGAAAACGAAAATATCGCGCTCGCCCTCGGCGGTACGGCCAGCGTAGCCATCCCCTTGGGCGAACTGTCGGCTAAGGAGTCTACCAGCTTCCTCATCGAAGCATGGGCACTCGACAGCGGCAGCCCGGCGGAAAGCGCCTCGCTGTTCAGCCTCGACAATGGCGGCAAGCTCGACCTCATCGTCACCGGCGACGGCAACCTGAAGCTCGTCACCGACAGCACGACCGTCACGACGACCGTGGCACCGTTCACCCCGAACGAGTGGCACCACGTAGCCCTGAACGTGCTGCGCGGCACAGCCAGCGAGGCCAACCTCATCGTCGACGGCACGTCCGTGCTCACCCTGCCTACCAGCGCTGTGCCCGCCCTCGAGGGAGCACGCCTGTGGCTCGGTCGCGGCATGACGGGAGCCATGGACGAGGTACGCCTGTGGCACGGCACCAACACCCAGGCCACCATCGTCGACCGCATGTACACCCGCATCGACGCTACCGACGAACGCGGACTGGTGGGCTACTACCCCTTCGAAAAGTCGACCTACGATGAATACGACCAGCGCGTCTACGGCTTCTCGCTCGAGAATTTCGGCTACGAGCATAAGGCTTCTACCGCCCTCGTCACCGACGGTGGCGCCGTTGCTCCTCAAGCTGCGGGCAGCGCCCCCGGTCTGAAGTCGGCACCGCATAAGACGCTCCTCGACTTCGACTTCGTGGCCGACGAGCGCACCGTCTCCATCACCCTCGACCACAGCCCGCAGGCCCTCGAAGGGTGCATCGTCAACACCACGCTGCACGACTTCTACGACATGCACACCAACGTGGGTAATCCCGTCACGTGGAGCTTCGTCGTCCGTCAGAATCCGCTGACGTGGAACACCACCGAGGTATCCACCAAGGTGTCGGCCGGCAACGGCGGTACGTTCACCGCCACACTGACCAACATGAGTGGCACGACGCAAGACTGGTCGTTCGTCGAACTGCCGTCATGGCTCACCGCCAACATGACGTCGGGCACCATCCTGGCCAACCAGACGCAGGACATCGAGTTCACCGTGCCCAGCGGCATCGCCATTGGCAAGTACTTTGCCACCGTCAGTGTCCGCGCCGCTATCGGTATCGATACACCGCTCGACATCAGTGTCAGCGCCGAGGGTCAGCGTCCCGACTGGTCCAAGCCCGAGGGCTATGACGATTATATGACTGTCGTTGCACAGATCAAGCTCGACGGCATCGTCTCCACCGATCCCGACGACATGCTCGGAGCATTCACCGACCCCGCCGACGGTGGCTTAGGCGAATGTCTGGGCGCCGCTCAGCCGACGTATAACGAAAGCCGCGATGCCTACTACGTCCGACTCATGGTCTACGGCAACAGCACCATCGTGGGCGACACCGTCCGCTTCCGCATCTACGACGCATCGACGGGTCTGACCTATCCCCTGACGAGTGTCTCTACACCCGTCCTGTTCGCCATCGACGGTTCGGCAGGCAGCTTCGACAACCCCGTCATCGTCGAGAACACCGACAAGGTGCTGCAGACCCTGCCGCTCTACCAGGGCACCAACTGGGTGTCGCTCTATCTGGCGCCCGACAAGAACCAGGTGTCTACCCTCTTCCAGCCTGTCACCGGCCAGATTAGTGCCATCGACTTTGCCGACGGACTGACAGTCAGCTACGATGGCACCGCATGGAGTGCCGACCATCCTGTAGGCACCGCCGAGATGATGAAGGTCAGCATGAACGCACAGGCCGAGCTGCCCGTCGTCGGCGACGCAGTGAATCCTGCCGACTACCCCTTCACCATCAAGCCTGGCAACAACTGGATTGGCGTACCTTCCGGCAACGCCATGCCCATCGGCGACGCCTTTACCGCCCTGTCGCCCGTCGAGGGTGACCAGGTGAAGGGCCAGACAGGCTTCAGCATCTACGAGAACACGTCATGGGTGGGCGACCTGCAGTTCATCGAGCCCGGCCAGGGTTACGTCTACACCTCCGGCGCCGACCACGAGAAGACGTTCTGCTTCCCGTCCAGCGTTCCCGCCCGACAGGGAGTCCGCCGCCTCGACAACCTCAAGGGCATTGCCGCCAACTACCGCTATGCCCACAACATGGCGCTGGTGTGCACCGTCCACAACGAGTATGGCGAGCCCACCGACGTCACCTCCGTCGAGGTGCACGATGCCACGGGCGAGTTGCGTGGCCGCACCACCCGTCTGTTCCGCGACAGCCTGCTGCTGCTCGTCGTCAGTGGTCAGACCGAGGGTGAGCCGCTGGTTGTCAGGGCCAACGTACGCGGTGCCGACGACGGACAGTATGCTACGCTGCTCCACTTCAAGCGCGACCACCTCACGGGCACCCTGCGCCGTCCGCTGGTCATCGGCGCCGCCACCACCGACATAGCGGCACTGGTGTTTGCTGCCGACAGTCAGCTGGCAGTCTACAACATCGCCGGTCTGACGGTCTATCAGGGTCCCGCCTCGCAGTTCGACAAGCATCAGCTCCTGCCCGATGCCGTCTACATCATCCGCGAGACCACCAGCGCCGGCCAGGTAAACACTTACAAAGCCAAACTGGACCGGTAGACCAACACCCCCATCGAATGATAAAAATCGGACTGACCTCACATCAGTCCGATTTTTCGTTCGGATTAATCAACTTTCTCACGCTCAAGAATGATATTATATTCTCATTCTCTTCGAAAGAGATAGAAAAAAATTCTCCTACCTTCGGATGGGAGAAATGAAAATAAATCGAATTTTATTTTGCATTTCGCTCGTTTTTTCGTACCTTCGCAGCCGGATAAGGCAATCTGGCGGCTGATGTCGCCTGATGTAAGGGAATCCGGTGAGAGTCCGGAACTGTACCTGCAGCTGTAATCCCCGTTAATGAGGTCTGCTCATATAACGCCACTGACGACGTTGTCGGGAAGGTAGAGCAGGCTGGGGAAAGTCAGAAGACCTGCCTGAAGCGAGAGCAGTGTGAAACTCGTTTCAACACTGCCGAGCGAGAACAGGACTCGACGCAAAGCGTCAAGCCTGCCTGCCATATGATGACGCCCGCACAGGAATATGCGGAGACGGTAAATGACGTAAAAAAGAAGCGATGAGAAGAGCGGTATGGCTGATTGTATGCCTGTTGCTGACGATGAACGTAACGTACGGCCAAAGCAGGAGACAGAAGAGCCAGATGAGGGACTCGGTGACGCTGGAGACGGTGACGGTAACCGGTAAGTCGAAGACGCAACGTCTGCGCGAAGGAGCGCTGGCGGTGAATGCTGTCGATGTGCGCTCGCTGGTCAGCTCGATCAGTTCGCTCAGCGGCTTGATAGACCGCACGACAGGCGTGAAGATTCGCGAGGAAGGCGGTGTGGGCTCTGATTTCGACCTGTCGATCAACGGTATGTCGGGCAATGCGGTGCGCTACTTTGTTGACGGTGTGCCTTTGGACACGAAGGGTTCGGGGGTGACGCTGGCCAATCTGCCCGTGAGCATGATAGACCACGTGGAAATCTATAAGGGTGTGGTGCCGACATGGCTAAGCAGCGATGCCTTGGGCGGTGCCATCAACATTGTGACGAACCGGAAACGGACGAACTATCTGGACGCCTCGTACGGCGCGGGGTCGTACCATACTCACAAGGGTGACATCAGTGGACAGCTGGTGTTGAAGAACGGTCTGACCATCCGTCCGTCGCTGGGTGTGAGCTACTCGAAGAACGACTACATGATGCGCGACGTGGAGGTGTGGAGCGAAGAACAGGACGACTATATCAAGACGGACCGCCGCCGATTCCACGACGACTACCTGTCGGTGATAGGCATGCTGGAAGTGGGATTTACCGATAAGTGGTGGGCCGACGAATGTTTCGTGAGTGCTTCGTACAACAAGCTGGAGAAGGAGATTCAGACGTCGCAGGTACAGACGAAGGTGGTGGGCGAGGCCGAGCGGCAGTCGGATGCATGGGGCATTGCCGCCCGTTACCTGAAGCGCCACTTCCTGACGAAAAACCTAACGGCTGCACTGTCGCTGTCGCACACCTGGGACCACTCGGTGACTGTTGATACGGCATACCGCAAATACGACTGGAACGGAGACTATATCAAGAGTTCGCGCAACGAAATCAATGGCCGGGCACGTACGCTGCGACACTACAAGCGGCCACTGACCATCGCCCGTGCCGATTTGAACTACGTGCTGGGGGAAGGGCATCTGCTGAACCTGAACTATTCGCTGAACCGCACGGGCAACGACCGGTGGGACGAGGTGGACGAGAGCTTTGAGCCGGCCAACGACGCGCTGACGAAACACATCGTAGGACTGGCGTACAACCAGTCGCTGTTCGGCGGAAAGATGAGCAACACGTTCTTCGTGAAGGATTACATCAACCGCCTGAGCATCGAACAGACCGACATTCCCACCGTGACAGGATCGCGCGATGTGGAACCATCGAGCACCAGCAACAGCCTGGGTGGTGGTGTGGGACTCAGGTTCCAACCCGTGGAACCCTTTGCCGTCAAGGCCAGCTACGAGCACAGCGTGCGACTGCCACTGGCACGCGAACTGCTGGGAAACGGTACGACTATCTATGCCAACGTAGCCCTGGAACCGGAAAAGAGCGACAACGTGAATCTGGGTTTCTTCGGCACGCTGAAGAATGCACGGCACACGTTCTCGTACGAGGTGAATGGTTTCCTGCGCTATGTGGACAACTACATCCAACCGCAGGTGTCGGAAAAGGAGGGTATGATGCAATACGTGAACGAGCCGGCAGTACACATCAAAGGTGTGGAAGGCGAGTTGCGCTACAACTGGGACAACCGACTGCAGCTGATGGGTAACATGTCGTGGCAGGATGCCCGCGACCGTCAGGAATTCAAGAACGACGGCAAGCCCTCGGTGACATTCAACAACCACGTGCCGAACCGTCCGTGGCTCTTTGCATCGGCCGAAGTGCGCTACGATGCAGCACACTTGGTCTCTCACTTCTTACCAATGACCTCTCACCTCTACATCGGCGCCGACTATCAGTGGGTACACTGGTTCTTTCTGTCGTGGGAGGGCTACGGTGCACTGGAGACCAAGGCCCGCATTCCGGAGAAGAACATCGTGGGGGCCAACATCACGTATTCGTGGAAGACGGGAGGGCGGAAACGCGGAAACGGGAAGGCACACAGCCAGGAATACAGCGTGTCGCTGGACTGCCAGAACCTGCTGGATGCCACCGTCTACGACAACTACAAGTTGCAGAAGCCCGGTCGCATGCTGTTTGCGAAATTCAGAATCAATTTACAGTAATACTTAATTTATTATCATTAAACATTAACAACATGAAGAAACTTAAATTTTATCTGATGCTACTGGTAGTCGTGCTGGCTACGAGTGCAAAGGCTGAAAACGTCAAGTATCTGGTGCTGAATGCGGGAGGCGAGGAAACCGTCGTCGCCCTGGCAGACAGTCCGGTGATGACTATCAGCGAAGGTATGTTGAAAGTGACGGTTGGCGGCGAAGAGGTGCTCACGGCATCGTTGGAAAACGGGCTGACCTACAGCTTCAAGGAAGACGGATCGACTGGTATTCAGGAAATCCAGAACGAGGAGGCTCCACGTTTGGAGCGCGGTCACGTCTACATCTCCAACGCCCAGCAGGGCGACATCGTCAGGGTATTTACCATCGACGGCAAACTGGTGAGCTCGCAGCGCATCGGCGACGAGGGTACGGCAGACGTCGACCTGACCACTCTGAACAAAGGACTCTACATCGTAAAGTCTGCAAAAACAAGCATTAAAGTCATTAACAAATAAACAAGCTAACAATTATGAAAAGATTATTACTCAGCATCGTTGCCATCGTGAGTCTGTGCCTCAGCGTCAGCGCACAGGAGTATCACATGCTCATCACCAAGACCGACGGTACCATCATTCCCGTGGCCGCCAATGACATCCAGAACGTGTCGTTTGTTCCCATCGATCCTATTCCCGATGTGGTCCGCCACTTCGACCTGACCGTCACCGTAGGCAAGCAGGGCGGTATGGGTCGTGACGTCACGACTATCATGCAAACCCGTCAGTCGCTGACCGAGGGTGAGGTAGTAGACTTCAAGGGTGTCGGTGCAGAAATCAATGCCGACTACACCATGGAGGCCATCTACAAAGGCAAGTACTACTACCAGGTACCGGTATCGTCCGACCGTTTCGTGAAGTTGCAGTTCAAGGACAATAAGATGGAAGTGGTGAAGCA
>Ga0247609_10005058_pt1 | contig 13031 bp, 6 predicted proteins | sample 172DNAGHGlowgp2_FD_193487 | JGI IMG/M metagenome (GOLD analysis project Ga0247609, IMG submission 193487) | Sheep rumen microbial communities from Palmerston North, Manawatu-Wanganui, New Zealand - 1728 DNA GHGlow gp2 | ecosystem: Host-associated > Mammals > Digestive system > Stomach > Rumen ...
CTTCTTGGGATATGTATTTTAGATCACTTGGCGACATTGAGTATCGTGCTTAGGAGCTGAAAGCAAAGAATGATATCGTGGCGCGTGAGTTTAATAAGATAGCGCTGTATCATCTTAATAATCAGGAGATACGGAATCAGTTATATTCGGATGGACTTAACAGGAATGCTTTTATCGAGCGCCTTGAACATATCATAAAGCCTGTATACGAGTCGGCGCAGACACTGGGATTTAAGGAGTGGATTTACAATGGCTGTAGTAACACACAATAAACTTGTCAGGGATAAGATTCCCGAGATTATAAAGAATGACGGCAGAATATGCAAGACAGAGATTTTGTCGGATGATGATTATTTGGCGATGCTTGATGCGAAATTGGACGAGGAGCTAAATGAGTATCACAAAGATCAGAACATAGAAGAACTTGCGGACTTAATGGAAGTAATTTATGCTGTCGTTGAAGCCAGGGGCTACACGCTTGAGCAATTGGAATCTGTGCGAAAAGAGAAGGCGGAAAAAAGAGGAGCGTTTAAGGAAAAGATTTTTCTTAAAACCGTTTATGAGTAGTGGCAAAATGGTCCACAAACCCCGTCCCCAAGAGACCATTCGAATTTAGAAAAATTTTTGCTTGACAACTCATATATGTGAGAGTAGAATTATAAAACATAAAGACAAGGGCGTCTTAGAGAATAACTCTAAGGCGCTTTTTCTGTTTTTCGGGCTGTAACTGTGTGTTTATGCCCTGATGCAATCGGTATAATATTTCCGGAGTATTATAATCTCGGTTGTATACAAGTATTCGTGGATTAAAGAATATTTGTGGAATCGTTGAAAAATCGAGGAATGAGGCGGTTTTTCACAGAAGCGATTTATAAATAAAAAATAATATCAATTCTGATGCAATGGGGCATCAACCTTCTACGGTATTAGTAGATGGCTGATGTCCTGTTGTTTTTTGTTCAAAAACGAAATAGATATTGAACAAAAAGGGAGAGGAGAAATTGTATGAGTGAAGAAATCTTAAGTGCAATAGACAGTAGTGTCTTCGGTGTCTGGTTCCTCATTGGAGCAGCATTAGTATTCTGGATGCAGGCCGGATTTGCAATGTGCGAGGCCGGTTTTACAAGAGCCAAGAATACCGGAAACATCATAATGAAGAACCTTATGGACTTTTGTATAGGAACCGTAGTTTTCATCTTAATCGGATTTGGACTTTTTCTCGGTGAGGATATGGTCGGAATCATCGGAAAACCCGGATTTGACATTTTTACAAACTATGCAAACTTTGATTGGTCCAACTTTGTATTTAACCTTGTTTTCTGTGCTACTACAGCAACAATCGTTTCAGGATCGATGGCTGAGAGAACTAAGTTCTTATCATATTGTGTGTACTCGGCAGTCATTTCAGCAGTTATCTATCCTATTGAAGCACACTGGACATGGGGCGGCGGCTTCCTTTCGCAGATGGGCTTCCACGATTTCGCAGGTTCCAACTGCATTCACATGGTAGGTGGTATTTCAGCACTTATCGGTGCAGCAATCCTTGGACCCCGAATCGGTAAGTTTGAAAAAGACAAGAGCGGAAAAGTTACAAAAGTAAATGCTTTCCCCGGTCACAACCTTGTAGCTGCATCACTTGGTGTATTCATCCTTTGGCTTGGATGGTACGGATTCAACGGAGCAGCTTGTACTTCAATCGATCAGCTCGGATCGGTATTTGTAACAACAACAATCGCACCTGCACTTGCAACAGTAACATGCATGATCTTCACATGGGTAAAATATGGCAAGCCTGATGTTTCAATGTGTCTCAACGCATCACTTGCAGGTCTTGTAGCTATCACAGCTCCTTGTGATGTAACAGATGCTTTTGGTTCGATCATCATCGGAATCGTTGCCGGACTTCTTGTTTGCTTCGGTGTTTGGTTCCTTGATTATAAGCTTCACGTAGACGATCCCGTCGGAGCAGTTGCAGTACATTGCTTAAACGGTATCTGGGGAACACTTGCTGTAGGTCTTTTTGCAACAAATACAGCACCCGGTTATTCAATCGCCGACTCAGCAGGAAATGAGCTTGTAGGCCTTTTCTACGGCGGCGGATTCAAGCTCCTTGGATTACAGTTCATCGGTATGATCTGCACAGCAGCTTGGACAGCAGTAACTATTACAATTACTTTCCTTGCTATTAAGAAGATTATGGGACTCAGAGTTACAGAGGAAGAAGAAATCCTCGGACTTGACTCTACAGAGCATGGACTTGCATCAGCATATTCAGGATTTGCCATCATGGATGTTTCAAACACCTTGAATATGTCAGTTAACGAAAATACAGACCTCGGAGTAAGTTCTTACGAAGAGGCTTCAGAAATACAGAAGAAAGCTTCGGTGCCTGTTGTTACAGCACCTGTACATACAGAATCAGGAATTCATAAAGTTGTTATTATCGCTAAGTTGTCCCGCTATGACAAACTGAGACGTGCGATGAACGAACTCGGCGTAACCGGGATGACTGTTACTCAAGTCATGGGTTGCGGCATCCAGAAAGGCTCAGGCGATATGTATCGCGGAGTTGAGATGGACGCAACCCTCCTTCCTAAGATCAAGTTGGAAGTGGTTATCAGCAAGATTCCTGTTGAAGATGTAATTGAAGCTGCTAAAAAGACTCTTTATACCGGCCACATCGGAGATGGAAAGATCTTCGTTTACAGCCTTGAAAACGTCGTAAAGATTCGTACCGGCGAAGAAGGAGCAGCGGCGCTCGCGGATGTTGAGTAGAGCACTTGGCGAGGTTTCATACGAGCCTAGTGCGAACCATGGGGATGTACTTGCTGTGAGAACTTGCTGAGGTATTTACGAAGCTAGTTCGAACGTCTTACATCGATCGAAGTGAGATGTAAGTTCAACTGAGTTTAGTCCCCGATATAAAGGTAAATAAATTCAAGCAACAAAGGCGTTTGCGCAATAGCCATTAAGGCAATATATACAATAGTTTGCGATTTTGTGCCACTACGATGAGACCGATGGGATCATCGTAGTGTTTGGCACAATCGGAGCAAAATATTGTATATATTGCCGCTCAGGCTACTACGCAGACCGTTTGAATAAATGAAATACCGGGAGGAAGGATAAAGTATGTGCGCAATTCTTACATACGCTAGAGCAGATGCTGCTCAGGAATTTTTTGAAGAAATGTTATATAAGACTCATTCCAGAGGCCCCGACATGTCGAGAACTCTGAAAGTCAGCGAAGGATGGATGGGATTTAACAGACTCTCCATCATGGGACTGAATGAAGCGGGGATGCAACCCTTTTCATTAAATGGAAACGCAGTTATATGTAACGGAGAATTATACGGATTTGAGCATATCAAAAAATATCTCATTTCCCTGGGCTACAGCTTTAAGAGCGAAAGTGATTGCGAGATACTGCTTCCTCTTTATGAGAGGCTCGGAACCAAGATGTTCGGACTTTTGGATGCCGAATTTGCATGCGTGATCTACGATGCGGAACAAAAGAAATTCATAGCCGCAAGAGATCCGATCGGTATCAGACCTCTTTATTACGGATACGACGATGAAGGATACATTCTCTTTTCATCGGAACCAAAGAATATCACAGGTGTTTGTCGGAAAGTTATGCCTTTCCCGCCCGGACATTACTACGAGGACGGGAAATTTGTATGTTACAGGGACATGACTGAAGTAAAAGAAGTTTCTACGGACAACCTTGAAGTCATAACAACCAAGATACATGACAAGCTCGTAAACGGAATAGAAAAAAGACTCGACGCGGATGCGCCTGTCGGATTCCTTCTTTCCGGAGGACTTGATTCATCACTTGTATGCGGTGTTGCCGCAAGACTTTCGGATAAGCCGATTGAGACTTTTGCAATAGGAATGGACATCGACGCGATCGACCTTAAGTATGCAAGGGAAGTTGCTGAGTACATTCACAGCAATCACCACGAAGTAATAATTACCAAAGATGATGTGATAGGCGCACTTGAGCCTGTTGTTGAGGCACTTGGAACCTTTGACATCACAACGATAAGAGCTTCCATAGGAATGTATCTTTTGTGCAAATGGATACATGAGAACACCGATATCAAGGTAGTTCTTACAGGTGAGATCTCAGATGAGCTCTTTGGTTACAAATATACGGACTTTGCTCCGAGCGCCGAAGCCTTCCAGGAAGAGGCAAAAAAGAGAGTGAGAGAGCTTCACATGTACGATGTCCTCAGGGCTGACAGATGTATCAGCGTAAACTCACTAGAAGCCAGAGTACCTTTCGGAGATCTTGATTTTGCAAGTTATGTAATGAGCATAAATCCCGAAAAGAAGCTCAACACATATGGAATAGGAAAGTTCCTTTTAAGAAAAGCTTTTGAAAAAGATGAAGTTATACCAAGATCGATCCTTATGAGAGAGAAAGCAGCTTTCTCGGATGCTGTCGGACATTCGCTCAGGGACGATCTTATGGAATATGCCGACGGGAAATATTCGTTTGCAGATCTTGAGACCAAGAAAAAGAAATACACTCATGCAACTCCATTTACAAAGGAGTCTCTCCTTTACAGAGAACTGTTTGAGAAATATTACCCGGATCAGTCGGATATGATAATAGATTTTTGGATGCCCAATAAGAGCTGGGAAGGCTGTAATGTTGACGATCCTTCCGCAAGAGTTCTTTCTAACTACGGAGCATCGGGAAAATAAATTTTAAAAACGGAGGAAAAGAAAATGATTGATGCTGAAAAATTAACAGAAGAATTTGGATGTCTTGTTTTTAACGACAAGGTTATGAAAGACAGGCTTCCTAAGGACATATACAAAGCAGTACATAAGACAATTGAGAAAGGAACACATCTTGAGCTTGATGTAGCAAATTGCGTTGCTGCAGTAATGAAAGAGTGGGCAGTAGAGAACGGTGCTACACACTTCACGCACTGGTTCCAGCCTATGACAGGTCTTACAGCCGAGAAGCATGACAGCTTCATTTCACCTACGGAAGACGGCAAGATCATCATGGAGTTTTCGGGAAAAGAGCTTGTAAAGGGTGAGCCTGATGCTTCAAGTTTCCCTTCAGGAGGACTTCGTGCAACATTCGAAGCAAGAGGATATACAGCATGGGATCCTTCATCACCGGCATTTATTAAAGACGGATCTCTTTACATTCCTACAGCATTCTGCTCATACGGCGGAGAAGCTCTTGATAAAAAGACACCTCTCTTAAGATCAATGGAGGCTCTTTCAAGAGAAGCTGTTAAGATGCTCAAGCTCCTTGGATATGAGGACGTTAACAGAGTAAGCACAACAATCGGTTCAGAGCAGGAATATTTCCTTATCGATAAAGAAGATTACAAACTCAGAAAAGACCTTCTTTTCACAGGTAGAACACTTCTTGGTGCACCTGCAACAAAAGGTCAGGAGATGGAAGATCACTACTTCGGTGTTATCAAACCTAAGGTTTCAGCATACATGCACGATCTTGACGAGGAACTCTGGAAACTCGGAATTCCCGCAAAGACAAAGCACAACGAGGTTGCTCCTTCACAGCACGAGCTTGCACCTGTATTTGAGACAGCAAACATCGCTGTAGATCACAACCAGCTCACAATGGAAGTTATGAAGAAGGTTGCCGACAAGCACAACTTCGCATGTCTCTTACATGAGAAGCCGTTCGAGGGAATCAACGGTTCAGGTAAGCACAACAACTGGTCTGTCTGCACAGATACAGGAATGAACCTCTTAGATCCCGGTAAGAACCCCGGTGAGAACACTCCCTTCCTTGTATTCCTTATGGCAGTTATCGCAGCTGTTGATGAGTATGCACCACTTCTTAGACTTTCCGTTGCATCTGCAGGAAACGATCACAGACTTGGCGGAAACGAGGCGCCTCCGGCAATCATTTCTATTTTCGTTGGTGACGAGCTTAGCGAAGTACTTAAGGGTGTTGAAGAAGGAAACGCATACCACAGCAAGGGCAAAGTACAGATGGGGATGGGAGCAGAAGTTCTTCCTCACTTCACAAAGGACAACACAGACAGAAACAGAACATCACCTTTCGCATTTACAGGTAACAAGTTCGAGTTCCGTATGCCCGGTTCTGCAGTTTCTGTAGCAAACGCAAACATCGTTCTTAACACAGCTGTTGCAGAAGAGATCACAAAGATCTATGCAAAGCTTGAAGGTGTTTCAAAGGAAGAGCTCAGCGATAAGTTAGCAGAAGTTCTTAAAGAGACACTTAAAGAGCACAAGAGAGTTCTCTTTAACGGAAACGGATATACAGACGAGTGGGTAGAAGAAGCTGCAAAGAGAGGACTTCCAAACCTTAAGTCACTTCCCGATGCACTTCCTTACTTCAAGGAAAAAGAGTCAGTTGAACTCTTCACAAAGCACGGCATCTTCACTAAGGAAGAGATTGATTCAAGATATGAGATTCTCCTTGAGAACTATTCAAAGTCAATCCACATCGAGTCTTTGACTTTGCAGGAGATGGCAAAGAAAGATCTCATGGAAGGACTTATCGCATATCAGAGCGACCTTCTTGAAGAGGCAACAGGAAAGAAGGCACTTCTCGGAGAAAAGAGTGCAACTTTCGAAATCGAGACACTCAAAGCAATTGATGAAGCTCAGGGCAAGATGAGCGAAGCAATCAAGAAACTTGCAGCAGATACTACCGTTGCTGAGGGTAAGACTGAAGTTCTCGATCAGGCTTCTTATTACCAGAAGACAATTCTTGCAGATATGGACGAAGTCAGAAAATATGCGGATGCTGCGGAAGCACTCGTTCCCGACAGCTATCTCGGATATCCGACATACGGACAGATGCTTTTTTCATTAAGATAATGGAGATTTAGGTTATTTTTTTCCAAAGAAAATAAGGAAAAAGGAAGGATAAAAATGGAAACTTGGATGAATGAACATGATGCCTGCGGAATCGGCGCAGTCATCAATATAGACGGAAGTGCAGACAATAAAGTTCTCGACGATGCGCTCAAGGTTGTTGAAAAGCTTGAGCACAGAGCCGGAAAAGATGCAACGGGAAAAGTCGGAGACGGTGTAGGAATACTTGTCCAGATTTCTCACAGATTCTTTTCTCTTGAAGCAAGAAAAATCGGTATTTCTCTTAAAGAAGCAGGCGATTACGGAATAGGAATGTTCTTTTTACCTCAGGACCCTATGAAGCGTATGTTTGCAAAGCGTATGCTTGAAGTCATCGCTGAGAAAGAGAACCTCAAAGTACTCGGCTGGAGAGATGTTGAGACACATCCCGAAATTTTGGGTGAAGTTGCAAGAAACTGTATGCCTCATATTTCTCAGTGCTTTATCGAGAGACCTTCGGATGCGGCAAGAGGAATTGAATTTGACAGACGTCTTTACTGCCTTAGAAGAGAGTATGAGAAATCTTCTGAAGACACCTACATCTGTTCATTTTCATCCAGGACCATTGTTTATAAGGGAATGTTCCTTGTAGGACAGCTTCGTAAGTTCTACGAGGACCTCCTTTCTCCTGATTACAGAACAGCAATCGCACTTGTGCACAGCCGTTTTTCTACCAATACAACTCCTTCGTGGCAGCGTGCTCATCCGTACAGGATGATCGCCCACAACGGAGAGATAAATACAATCCGCGGAAACAGCGACAGGATGCTTGCAAGAGAAGAGACGATGTCATCCGACATTTTTGGAGACGACCTTTCAAAGGTTTATCCCGTCATTGCATCATCGGGTTCGGATTCCGCAATGCTCGACAATACACTTGAGTTCCTTTACATGAACGGAATGGATCTTCCGCTTGCTATGATGCTCGCAATTCCCGAGCCTTGGAAGAACAACGACTTCATGGATAAGGACAGAAAAGACTTTTATCACTACTATGCGACAATGATGGAGCCATGGGACGGCCCTGCGGCGGTTCTTTTCACAGACGGCGAAGTATTTGGCGCAACACTTGACAGAAACGGTCTCAGACCTTCCAGATACTATGTTACAAAGGATGGAAGACTCATCCTTTCATCGGAAGTCGGAGTCCTTGATATTCCTGAAGAGAATATCGTAAAGAAATCACGTCTTTCACCGGGACACATGCTTCTTGTAGATACAAGAGAGGGACGTATAATCTCGGATGAAGAGTGTAAGAATAAGTACTCACAGGCTAAGCCTTACGGTGAGTGGCTTGACAGATATCTTTTACACCTTAATAAGCTCAGCATCCCCAACAAGAAGATTCCTACACATTCGCAGGAGATGAGGGATAAGCTCTACAAGGTGTTCGGATATTCATATGAAGATGTAAAACAGCAGATTCTTCCAATGGCGATGAATGGCATAGAGCCTACGGTTTCCATGGGTACGGACGTACCTCTTGCCATGCTTTCAACTCATCACCAGCCGCTTTTCTGCTACTTTAAGCAGCTCTTTGCGCAGGTTACAAACCCGCCGATCGACTCTCTCCGTGAGAAAGTCGTTACAGATACTACCGTTTATATAGGTTCCGACGGAAATCTGTTAAAAGAAAAGAGCGACAACTGCAGAGTTTTGGAAGTTAACAATCCGATACTTACAGGCGTTGACCTGATGAAGATAGAAGCTCTCGATCAGCAGGGCTTTTCAGTGAGAAAGATCTCACTTTTGTATTACAAGAATACTCCCGTCGAGAGAGCATTGGAGCAGCTTAATATATCTGTAGACAGAGCTGTTGCAGACGGAGTAAACATCATTATCCTTTCAGACAGAGGAGTTGACGAGAACCATATGCCGATTCCTTCACTGCTTGCGGTTTCATCAGTTGAGCAGCATCTTGTAAGGACAAAGAGACGCACAGCCGTATCACTGATCCTTGAGAGTGGCGAGCCAAGAGATGTTCACCAGATTGCAACACTTCTTGGTTTTGGTGCGAGAGCAATTCATCCTTATCTTGCTCAGGAGTGCATTGCTGAGCTCATAGATATAGGAATTTTGGACAAAGATTATCATACCGCTATTGCAGACTACAACAAGGCACTTCTAGGCGGTGTTGTAAAGATCGCTGCAAAGATGGGTATCTCTACTTTGCAGTCCTATCAGTCTGCGAGAATTTTCGAGGCTATTGGTCTGTCAAAAGAGCTTGTTGATAAATACTTTACAGGAACAACCAGCAGAGTTGGCGGAATCGGCATAGAGGAGATTGGTGAGGATATTGAGCTTCGTCACGATAAGGCATTCGATCCTCTCGGACTTTCAACCGATTCAACACTTGATTCTATCGGCTTCCATGCGCTCAGAAGCGGCGATGACAAAGAAGACCACATGTATAACCCCAAGACTATCGTAACTCTCCAGAGAGCGGTAAGAGAGGGTGACTACGAGAGATTTAAGGAATACACACAGATGGTTGACGACGAGGACAGACCTCATACTTTGAGAGCTCTTTTGTCCTTCGTACCTGCCAAAAAGCCTGTTCCGATCGAAGAGGTTGAGAGCGAAGAAGAGATCGTTAAGCGCTTCCAGACAGGTGCAATGTCTTATGGATCTCTTTCAAAAGAGGCACATGAGACACTTGCCGTAGCAATGAACAGACTTGGCGGAAAGTCAAATACCGGTGAAGGCGGTGAAGATGTTGCACGTTTCGGAACTGAGAGAAACAGTGCCGTTAAGCAGGTTGCATCGGGAAGATTCGGCGTTACAAGCAGATATCTTCAGAGCGCACAGGAAATCCAGATCAAGATGGCACAGGGAGCAAAGCCCGGAGAAGGCGGACATCTTCCCGGAAAGAAGGTATACCCTTGGGTTGCAAGCACACGTTTTTCAACTCCCGGCGTAGCACTTATTTCACCTCCGCCGCACCATGACATCTATTCAATAGAAGATCTTGCGCAGCTTATTTACGATCTTAAGAATGCAAATGACAGAGCAAGGATCTCGGTTAAGCTTGTTTCTGAGGCGGGTGTCGGAACAATTGCTTCAGGTGTTGCAAAGGCAGGAGCACAGGTAATCCTTGTATCAGGATATGACGGAGGAACAGGTGCCGCACCTTCATCTTCGGTTCACCATGCGGGACTTCCTTGGGAGCTTGGTGTTAGCGAGGCACATCAGTCCCTTATAGATAACGGACTTAGAAGCAGAGTAGTTCTTGAAGCAGACGGTAAGCTTATGACAGGTAGAGACGTTGCAATCGCAGCACTTCTCGGTGCCGAGGAGTTTGGTTTTGCGACAGCTCCCCTTGTATGTATGGGATGCATGATGATGCGTGTATGTTCAAAAGATACATGCCCTGTCGGAATCGCAACTCAGAACGAAGAGCTCAGAAAGAGATTTACAGGTAAGCCTGAGTATGTCATGAATTTCATGCTCTTTGTCGCAAGACAGCTTCGTGAGATCATGAGCGAGCTCGGATTTAAGAAACTTACAGATATGGTCGGAAGAACAGATTGCCTTAAGATGAGGAGCGTTCCGAAGGCAAGATGTAAAGATGCTGCAGACCTTAGCAGAATCCTTGACAGCAAGTATGCGGGAATTGAGAAGAATCATTTCGATCCCAAGGATGTATATGATTTCGGACTTGTGAATACACTTGATTCTAAGGTGCTTATCCCTGAGTACGAGAAAGGAAAGAAGGCACTTAAGGCATACGCTGTAAAGGCAAATGAAGAAGAGGAAAATAAGGCATCCGAATCTGAAAGAGTAAAGATGAAAGTCGATATTTCAAGTACCGACAGAAGCTTTGGAACACTGCTTGGAAGCAGAGTTACAAGTGACTTTAAGAATACTCTTCCCGAGGATTCCGTATTTGTCGAAGCATACGGCGGTGGCGGACAGTCATTCGGCGCATTCCTTCCAAAGGGCGTTACGCTTAAACTTTACGGTGATGCCAATGACGGATTCGGCAAGGGACTTTCAGGCGGTAAGGTCATCGTAAGACCTTCAGAGAAAGCTACATATAAGGCACATGAGAATATAATCATCGGTAATGTCGCTCTTTACGGTGCTACTGCCGGAAAAGCTTACGTATGCGGTGTTGCGGGAGAGAGATTCTGCGTAAGAAATTCAGGCGCGATCGCTGTTTCTGAAGGATGCGGAGATCACGGTCTTGAATATATGACAGGCGGAAAAGCGGTTATCCTTGGAATGACAGGTAAGAACTTTGCTGCCGGTATGAGCGGCGGAATCGCTTATGTACTTGATAAGGAGCATACTCTTTATCTTAGAATGAACAAAGATATGGCATCTCTTTATGAAGTGACCGAAAAGTACGATATTGCAGAGCTTAAGTCGATTCTTGAAGATTATGTAAAAGAGACCGGCTCTGAATACGGAAAAGAAATCCTTAAGAACTTTGACAGCTATATTCCCGACTTTAAGAAGATAGTTCCCAACGACTATCAGAAGATGCTTACGGCTATAAGCAAGTTTGAGGAACAGGGAATAGACCACGACCATGCTGTGTTAGAGGCATTTAAAGAACTGGCATGAACAGCGCATCGGCGCGACAAGAGTCACAAGTGACTCTTGAGCTAATGGGTTACTTCATTTAATGAACATAGGAGATGTAAAATGGGAAAAGAAACAGGCTTTCTTGAATATAGAAGAACAAATAATAAAGATATCCTGCCTGAAGACAGAATTCTGAATTTCGAGGAGTTTCATGCTCCTCTTGATGTAAAGGAGAGAAGAGAGCAGGCAGCAAGATGTATGAACTGCGGAGTTCCGTTCTGCCAGTCCGCAATGAATCTTGGCGGAATGGTAACGGGATGCCCTCTTCACAATCTCATCCCAGAGTGGAACGATGAGATTTACAAAGGACACGACGGACATGCTTTTGCAAGACTTCATAAGACAAGTAACTTCCCTGAGTTTACGGGAAGAGTATGTCCGGCACTTTGCGAAAAGGCATGTATGTGCGGACAAAACGGCGATGCCGTAACAGTTCACGACAACGAGCTTTACTTAATAGAAACAGCTTTTGAAAAGGGCTATATCAAACCCGTAGTTCCTGAAATCAGAAGCGGTAAAAAAGTTGCTGTAATAGGAAGCGGTCCATCCGGACTTGCCGTTGCGGATGAGCTTAATCACAGGGGACACATTGTTGAAGTCTTCGAGAGAGAGGATGAGATCGGCGGACTTCTCATGTATGGAATCCCCAACATGAAGCTTGATAAGAGCGTTATAAAAAGACGCAGAAAGCTCATGGAGGAAGAGGGTGTTATATTCCACACAAACTCCGATATCGGAAAAAATGTGAGTGCTGAGAGCCTTAATGAGAAATTTGATGCGGTTGTTCTGTGCTGCGGTTCCAAGAAACCAAGACCGCTTAATGTCGCAGATCCCGCAAAGATCAAAGGCGTTTATAATGCGGTTGATTTCCTCACACAGACAACTAAGGCACTTATGCAGTGTCAGGATAAGACTGCACAGACTCTTTCAAAGCACGGTGGCTTTATCGATGCAAAGGGCAAGAACGTTGTTATCGTCGGAGGCGGTGATACGGGTAATGACTGTATCGGAACTGTTATAAGACACGGAGCAAAGAGCGTTACTGCACTTGAGATGATGCCCAAGCCTCCTGTAACAAGATCTGCATCAAATCCATGGCCCGAATGGCCCAAAGTATTAAAGACCGACTATGGCCACGAGGAAGCAATCCATGTATTTGGCGAAGATCCGAGAGTATATGAGACAACTGTAAAGAGCGTTTCAACGGATAACAAAGGAAATATCAAGAAGATCGAAACTGTTAAGGTTACTTTCAAAGACGGAAAGTTAACTGAGGTTCCCGGTTCCGAGCAGGTTCTTAAATGTGACATTCTTTTGATCGCAGCCGGATTTATCGGATGTGAAGACTATTCTGCCGATGCGTTCGGACTTAAAAAGAGTCAGCGCGGCACGGTTGTTACAGAAAATGACAGCTATCATGTGCCGAATACAAAGCTCTTTTGCGCAGGTGATATGCACAGAGGACAGTCACTTGTTGTCTGGGCGGTCTATGAAGGACGAAGATGTGCTAAAGAAGTAGACGAATACTTGATGGGATATACAAATTTATAAAGTTG
>Ga0247609_10005059_pt1 | contig 13029 bp, 16 predicted proteins | sample 172DNAGHGlowgp2_FD_193487 | JGI IMG/M metagenome (GOLD analysis project Ga0247609, IMG submission 193487) | Sheep rumen microbial communities from Palmerston North, Manawatu-Wanganui, New Zealand - 1728 DNA GHGlow gp2 | ecosystem: Host-associated > Mammals > Digestive system > Stomach > Rumen ...
ATCAAATTCTTTTCTATCTTCTGCTCTATCCATATTTTCTTCTGAAGTACCAATAATATTTACTCCCATTTCAGATAAAGCTTTTGTTAATTTTATTGCTGTTTGTCCACCAAATTGAACAATTGCGCCATCTGGTTTTTCAACTCTTATGATATTTTCTACATCTTCTGGTGTTAATGGTTCAAAGTACAATTTATCAGCTATATCAAAGTCTGTACTAACTGTTTCTGGATTGTTATTGACAATAATTGTTTCATATCCTTGCTCTTTTAATGCCCATACTCCATGAACTGAGCAATAATCGAACTCAATTCCTTGTCCTATTCTAATTGGACCAGATCCAAGTACAACTACTTTCTTCTTATTTGACATTTTTGCCTCATTTTCATCATCATAAGATGAATAGTAATAAGGTGTTTTTGCTTCAAACTCTGCTGAACAAGTATCAACCATCTTAAAGTTAGCAAATATTTCATATTTTTCTCTATACTTTTTAACTTCTTCTGGTGTCTTACCTGTAAGCATTGCTATTGTTTTATCAGTAAATCCCATTTGTTTTGCCTTAAGCATAAGTCTTGGATTCATTTGATTTAGCATAAGCTCTCTTTCCATCTTAACTATCTTATAAAAAGATCCTATAAAGAACTTATCTATTGTTGTAATTTCATGAATTCTATCTACTGAAATATCTTTTCTTATTGCTTCTGCAATAACAAATGGTCTTTCATTATCAACTTCTTGTAATCTTTGTTCTAGCTCATTTTTCTCTAAGTTTTCTAATCTATCTAATTTAAAATAGTCAAAATTTTCTTCAAGTGATCTTACAGCTTTCAAAAGTGCAGCTTCTAAGTTAGGTGCTATAGCCATAACTTCGCCTGTTGCTTTCATTTGAGTACCTAATGTTCTAGATGCAGTTAAGAATTTCTTAAATGGCCATTTTGGTATCTTTACAACTACATAATCTAAAACTGGCTCAAAGCAAGCAAATGTCTTTCCTGTTACTTCATTTCTAATTTCATTTAAGGTATAACCTAAAGCTACTTTTGTAGCAACTTTTGCAATTGGGTATCCTGTAGCTTTTGATGCTAAAGCAGATGATCTACTTACTCTTGGATTAACCTCAATTACAGCATATTGAAAACTTTGTGGATTTAATGCAAATTGAACATTACATCCACCTTCAATTTTAAGTGCATTTATTATTTTTATAGCTGATGTTCTTAACATCTGATATTCTTTATTTGAAAGTGTCTGAGATGGTGCAACAACGATGCTATCACCAGTATGAACTCCAACAGGATCTATATTTTCCATATTGCAAATTGTGATGCAGTTTCCTTCTGAGTCTCTCATTACCTCATATTCAATTTCTTTCCAGCCTGTGATACATTTCTCTACTAATATCTCGCTTACTCTAGACATTCTTATTCCTGAAGAAGCAATTTCTTCTAGCTCTTCTAAAGTTCTTGCTATTCCTCCACCAGTTCCACCTAAAGTATATGCAGGTCTTATAATTACTGGAAGTCCAATCTCTTTTGCAAAATCTATTGCATCTTCAACTGTATGAACAACTTTACTTGCTACACATGGTTCATTTATTGATTCCATCATATCTTTAAATAGTTGTCTATCTTCAGCATTCTTTATACCATCTACTCCAGTACCTAAAAGTCTTACTTTATTTTCTTCTAAGAAACCTTCTTCAGCAAGTTCAACAGCTAAGTTTAATCCAGTTTGTCCTCCAAGGTTTGGAAGAATACTATCTGGCTTTTCAATCTTTATTATTTTCTTTAAAGTCTCTGTTGTAAGTGGCTCAATATAAATTTTATCTGCCATGTTTTTATCAGTCATAATTGTAGCAGGATTAGAATTAAGTAAAACTACTTCTATTCCTTCTTTCTTTAATTCGATACATGCTTGTGTTCCAGCATAATCAAATTCTGCTGCCTGACCAATTATTATTGGTCCTGATCCTATAACTAAAACTTTTTTTATTGATTTGTTTTTTGGCATCTTTATTTCTCCTTATAAACTTTCAACAAAATTATCAAATATATATCCTGTATCCTCAGGTCCAGGACAAGCTTCTGGATGGAATTGTACAGTAAAGATGTTTTTACCTTTATACTCAATTCCCTCTACAGTCTGATCATTTAGATTTAAGTGTGTTACCCTGGCTATCTTGGTATTTATAGATCCATCTAATACATGATATCCATGATTTTGACTTGTTATATATATTCTACCTGTTCTTAAATCCATTACTGGATGGTTTGCTCCTCTATGGCCATATTTAAGTTTTGCTGTTTTTGCCCCAGTTGCTAATGCCATAAGTTGGTGGCCTAGACATATTCCCAAGATTGGGATATCAGAATCATAAAGCTTTTTAATTTGTTTGATTTGATACTGACAAGTTTCTGGATCTCCAGGTCCATTTGAAAGCATAATTCCATCTGGTTCTGCTGCAAGTATTCTATCTGCTGGAGTATCTGCTGGGAAAACAGTCACTTCACAATCTCTTTTAAGTAGAGAATTAACAATGTTATGCTTAAATCCATAGTCTAGAAGTGCTACCTTCTTTGATTTGCCCCTTCCATAAACCGCTATCTTTTCAGATGTTACTTCTGAAACAACATCTCCTACTTTATAATTCTTTATCGCTTTCATAATTGATGGCATATCAGTAATATTTGAAGTAAGGTAGCCATTCATTGTTCCAGCATTTCTTAATATCTTAGTTAATTTTCTTGTGTTAATTCCTGATAACCCTGGTATTCTTGAATCTCTTAAAAACTTCTCTAAGCTTAGTTTTGTTCTAAAATTACTTTCGAACTCTGCAATTTCATGAACAAATACAGCTTTAGCCCATATTCTATCTGACTCAAAATCTTCTGGTATAACTCCATAATTACCAATTAGAGGATATGTCATTACAATACCCTGACCACAATATGAAGGGTCTGTGAATGTCTCTATGTAACCTGCCATAGAGGTATTAAATACAACTTCACAAACCGCATCTGTTTGATAACCAATTCTTTCACCCTCGAAAATTTCACCATTTTCAAGCACTAAGTAACCTATCATATTCCTTATCCTTCCATTTTTATTCCATAAGAAAAAAACACTAAATATTTTTTAGTGTTTTAATTTTAAATATTGAAAAATGTAAATAGAACTATTTACAAAAATAGAACTTGTGATTTTTATTTCATTAACATCCTTTATTTTTGCCATGTTCTCTCCTTTACATCTTGAACCATTTTATAAAAGTTTTATCTAAAAGTCAAGAATAATTATCCTTGAAATGCATTAATTTGATTATCGTATATAGTTTTTATTTTATCTTTTGCTTTTCTCATTTGTTTTGAAATACCAGCTAGTGTTCCTGACACTTCAAACACCTTATCATCGGCATTTTTCTTTATCTTTAAAAGCCATGTATCTTCTAGTCTATTAAGATAATTTATGAATTTAAATTTTCCGCCAAGCATATTCTTTATCTTAGTGATAAATTTACTGAAAAAATCATCATAACTTTCTTCTTCAGATTCTTTCTTTTTTAATCCGTCATCTAATTCAACAAAGATTTCATTTATTGACTTAATTGAATCACTTAAGCACCAATCTAGTCTTGCAAAGCATTCTTTTAAAACAGCATCATAATTTTGAATTCTTCTTGTTTCTGCTTTTTGAGTATACTTTATCTTCTTTATTTCATATTCAGTTAGTGTTTTATCAAATAGTTTTTCATCTAGACATATAAAATTATCTATAGCGGCATTTTGATTTGAAATAACGCTATCTATAACCTTATATATATCACTAAAAGTTCTACCATATACTGCTTCTATTCTTCCAAGTTGAAACATATACTCTTCTTTAATGCTTGTTATTTGATCTTTAAATGAATCGTCTTTTTGACCATATACTTCAAGATGGTTTTCAATTATTCTATCTATATATTTCCTTTTTTCTTCTCTTAAGTCAGTTATTTTATTATAAAAAATAGCTGATTTTAGCTTGCCTATATCAGATTGAGCAATCGTTCTATCTGATAGATTCTTAGCAAGTTTTCTTTGCATATCAATTCTACTCATTTTAAAACTCCTTAAAACGAACTATTTTGTTTGTTCATCATCTAAATCACGTGTATTATCGTCTTTACCAACATTTAAGTCTTCTACTTTTAATTCATGTGATTCTCTAGTCTTGCCATGTTTATCAGCTAATCTTTGAGCTTCTTGCTCAGTAATTCCAAAAGTCTCGGCAATAGTTTTAGTCATTTTCTCCATACTAAAACCTTCTAGTGAATCCATAAGTTTCTTTACTTCTTCTTCAGATACCTTAACAGGCTCTAATACTTCATTATTTCCTGTTAAAGGTTTTACTTCCATTTCTTTATCCATTTAAATTTCTCCCACTTTATGAAATTTGATTGTTTATTAAATTACTTATGATTTGGTAATTTTCTTTTGTAAGTTCAGCATCTCTATTTTGAACTTGAATAAGATAATCTTCCAATTGTTCTGTAGGAAGTTTTTCAATTGTTATTAACTTATTATCTAGGCGGATTTGACCCGCTGTTGTTGCGTCTATCATAATAAACACTCCTATTTTTCCTATATTATCACTTTAAATTATATTCTTATGGGAAGTAAAATACAATTACAATAATATGTGATTTTAGTAACAAATATGCAAAAAAAGAGAAGCTTAAAAGCTTCTCTAATTAAAAACTAATTTAATTGTTTCATAACTTCTTCAGCGAAGTTTTCTTCTCTCTTCTCTAATCCTTCGCCTTTTTCAAATCTAGCGAATCTGCAAACTTCAGCACCTTTAGATTTTACTAAATCACCAACTTTAACGTTTGGATCTTTAACGAATTCTTGATCTACTAAGCAGATTTCTCCGTAGAATTTTCCAATTCTACCTTGAACCATTTTCTCAGCTATTTCAGCAGGTTTTCCTTCATTCATAGCTTGTGCTTTTAAGATTTCCATTTCCTTCTTTACTCTTTCTTCTGGAACTGCTTCTCTGTTTACATATTCTGGTCTAGCTGCAGCGATTTGCATACAAACATCTTTAGCTAAAACTAAATCATCACCTTTAGAAAAATCAACTAAAACTCCGATTTTTCCTCCAGCATGAATATAGCTTTCGATAAGTCCTTTTGTTTCAAATCTTTCAAATCTTCTAATTGACATATTTTCACCGATTGTAGCAATCTTGTCTGTTAATACGTCTTGAACAGTTTTTCCTGTTCCTTTATATTCTAATGCTTTTAATGCATCAACATCAGCTGGATTCTTTTCAGCTACTATTTCAGCAACATCTTTGACAAATTGAACGAATTCATCATTCTTTGCTACGAAGTCTGTTTCAGCATTAACTTCTACTACTGAACCAACTTTGTGATCTGCTGTTACGTATGTTGTAACTAAACCTTCAGCTGCGATTCTTCCTGATTTCTTAGCTGCTTTTGCTATTCCTCTTTCTCTTAATAGCTCAGCTGCTTTTTCCATATCTCCATCTGTTTCTGTTAGAACTTTTTTACAGTCCATCATACCAGCACCTGTTTTTTCTCTTAATTGTTTTACTAAATCTGCAGTAATCATTTTTTTGAATACCTCCTAATTTATTTAAATTAGGGCGCATGTTCTCCTACGCCCTTATTTTATTTATTATTCTTCAGTTGTTTCTTCAGTTTTCTTTGTTCTTCTTGTTTTCTTTTCTGGCTTTACTTCTTCTTTAACTTCTTCAACAACTTCTTCTTTTTCTTCTTCAACTTCTTCAGCTTGCTCAACAACTTCTTCGATTGATGTTGGTTCTTCTTCAACTTCTTCAACTTCTGAAGCTACTTCAGCATCTTCACCTTGTCTTCCTTCGATAACAGCGTTAGCCATAACATCAGCGATTAATTTAACTGCTCTTATAGCATCGTCATTTCCAGGAATAACATAATCAACGTCTTCAGGATTGCAGTTTGTATCAACTAATCCTACAACTGGAATTCCTAATTTTTTAGCTTCTAATATAGCTATTCTTTCTTTTTTAGGATCAACTACGAACATAACACCTGGCATCTCTGACATTTCTTTGATACCACCAATGTTTTTCTCTAATTTTTCCATTTCATTTTTTAATCCAGCAACTTCTTTTTTAGGAAGAACATCAAATGTTCCATCATTTTGCATTTCATTTAATTCGTTTAATCTTTTTACTCTTCCTTGGATCGTTTTGAAGTTTGTTAACATACCACCTAACCATCTTTGGTCAACATAGTACATATTGCATCTTAATGCTGCTTCTTTAATGCACTCTTGTGCTTGTTTTTTAGTTCCTACGAATAGAACTGTCTTTCCTTCTTCAGCTTGTTCTTTAACGAACTTATAAGCCTCGTCTAATTTTTTTGAAGTTTTTTGTAAGTCGATGATGTGAATACCATTTCTAGCTTGGAATATATATTCAGCCATTCTTGGATCCCATCTTCTTGTTTGATGTCCAAAATGAACACCAGCTTCAAGTAATTGTTTCATTGCAACTACTGCCATTTTAAATTTCCTCCCTTTTTTTGTTTTTTCCTCCACATGCATCTGCGTCTTAGACAACCATATTGAAGTTAAAAAATATAGCACAATCTAAAACTCCGCATATGTGTGTTATTATATAACTGCTTCATTTTACCATCTTTTTTCTCAAAAATCAAGTGTTTAGACTACTTTTTTATAAAAAAAATGAGTAGAAATTCTACTCATTAAAAAATTTAATTTATTTATTATTTTTATTCTAAGGTATAAACATTTCCCACTTTAATTCCGCTTGCTTCTACTATTTCATCAGTAAGTCCGTCACTTTTTTGAATATCCATACCAATTAATTTAATCGTATTGTCATTTTGCTTATCAAACATTAGTAGTCCTGACACTCCATTTAACATTCTTCCTTCATCTTCTTTGTATGCATTTTTAATCTCTATTACTATTTTCTCATCTTTAGTTGTAGTGTATGAACCCTCTAATGAAATGTTTCCATCTAAAGTTATTTTACATGTTGAATTTATACTAATAACACTCTTATTACTTGTACTTTCTGATACCAAATAATACTTTTGATCGTAGTTTGCTGAAGGTTTTGATTCTTTCTTTGAATTTGGTACTTTTTCTTCGGCTTTTGTTTCTTTATCAGGAATTATTTGTTCTGGAGCAGTTTCTTCTACTGGTACTTCTTCTACATTTTCTACTTCAACTTCTTTAGAAAAGAAGTTTGAAATACTTGGAAAACTACCAGTTATTTCCATAATTTTTCCTGCTCTAACACCTACTGCAAACCACACAACGCATAATAGTAATATAAGTATTATCATTAGTATTTTTTTCATTATTTTTACTCCTTTATTTTATATTCCCATCCAATCTCTAATCCATCTATGAAAATTAGTTGTTCATCTCTTGAACTTCCATACTTAATATCTGTTAATTTGATTGTATCTTTATCCACAATTTCGAAAGTTAATGTTGAAGAAATATACTCGTGAGTCATTCCTCCTTCTTCACCTCTCCAATCTGTTGCGTTACATGTTAAAGTATTTCCATCAATTGTAAATGTTCCAAAAATTGATGCTCCCCAATTTAAATAAAAACTAAAATTTTTACTCTTATTAATTGTAAGTCCACATTCTTCATTTGAAACTCCTGCTTCATCTTCTGAAGGCTCTGCAACTAAAAACTTTCCATAAGTAATCTCTGCAGGTTCTACTTTCTCTTCTTCTGTTTCTTCTACTATATTTTCTACTGTCTCGTTAGTCTCGTTTGCAACTTCTTCTTTTTCTACTTCAACAGTGTTTTCTACAGTTTCATTTGTAGCTTTGTCCTTATCTCCAATCAATTTTCCTATTTTGTATCCTGCTATATAGCATACAACTAATATGATTAAAGAAACAACAATCAGTCTTACTTTTTTCATAGGTTTGTCCTCCTATTTTTATATACTTCCAAATTTACTAAAAGGCCAAAATCTAAACATGACTATTCCTTCTAATTTTTCATATGGAATACATCCAAATACTCTACAGTCTCTACTAAATTCTCTATTATCTCCCATTGCAAAGAAATATCCTTCTGGTACAACAAAATCTGTAAATACTGATGATTCTGTTTTTACATCTCCCTTAAGATATGGTTCTTCAAGCTTTACTCCATCTACATAAACTCCCTCATCTTTTATTTCAACATGTTGTCCTTCTAGAGCTATGACTCTTTTAATGTAACTAATTTTTGTAAATTCAAATCCAAAAAAAGCACTTTTCCTAATCTTGATCCAGGATCAGTCTCATATTTTCCTACTGGATTTGATTGATCTACAATACCTCCTGTATAGTCTGAAGATGGTGCTTGAAATGTAACTATATCTCCTACCTTTGGTTTATGTTTTGTTATTCTAAAAGTTCTATTTAATAATAATCTTTCATTATTCTCTAATGTTGGGTACATTGACGCTTGCTTTACTATAGTTGGAGATACTAAATAGTATCTTGCAGTAACTACTATGATTAGGGCAATTATACCACATACTACCCATTCAATTAATTCTTTTTTCAAATTGGCCTCCTACTATAATTGTTAAAATTATTATATCACTAATTAATAAGATATCAATCTAAAAATATTGATAATTTATGTAAACTATGGTAGAATATATCTATCACAGGCTATCCTGTTTCATATATACTTAATTCCGCTTTCCGCCAATTGGCGTATAGATACAAGAAGCAATGAAATCACACAGACTGGAGGTACAATATGCTCATTGCGCTCATCGGATTCATCCGCTATCTCATCACATCAGGATTTGGGCTCTTATCCTCCGACGCGTTCGGAACTGCCCTCGTCACGTTGGTTGGGATCATCATGCTGCTTAGCCTTGTTGGCATCAGCGTCGGCGGACTTCTCTTCGGCAGCCTTATGCAAGGCGTCATCATCGTGTTTGGGACTCTGTTCTCATGGATCAGATGGCTGATTGCAAGCCTCATCATACTGGTCCCGAGCCTCTACGCGCTGGTCTATCGCAACAACATGCAGAGGGGTGCCTCACATCAGGTTTCACGGAATCGTGCCCTCGCGGCATCTATCGTTCTCGCGATTATCCTGATCTAACCAAAGGCGGGTTCACTCATAAACAAGAGTGACCCGCCGATATTTTTTATAAAAGAAAAAAGAAAGGCTCCGACCTTTCTTTTATACGTTTTCTTTTAACCAATTTTCTGCATCTTCATCTACTCTATTTATCAACTTTCCATCTACTAAAGCTGCACTTTCTGAAATACTTGTCTTTATCAATTCATTACTCTTTCCGTATCCTGATCCTCCAGATGTTGCAAATGGTACAACTTTCTTCCCTGATAAATCTAAACTTTCTAAAAATGTATTTACTATTGTAGGAGCTATTCCCCACCAAATTGGAAATCCTACAAATACTGTATCATAGTCATCTAAATTGATATTTACTTCTTCTATCTCTGGTCTAGATGATTTGTTTCTCATTTCTTTTGAACTTCTTGAAAATGGATTCATCCAATTTAAATCTGAACTTGTATAAGCTACTTTTGGTTTAATTTCATATAATGTTCCGCTTACTACTTCGTTAACTTTTTCTGCAATACTTTTTGTTCTACCACTTGCACTAAAATATGCTACTAGTACTCTACTCATAATAATCCTCCACTATTTAACTATATTATTAATTAATTGATAACAGATAATATCTATAATAAACAAACTAAATAATCCCATTGAAATAATAGTCATTACTTTTTCTTCTGCTTTATTCATAAGCTTAATTAAATTTGGAACAATTCCATAAATTAATAATACACTCGCTGCACCAAATAATAATACTGATCTTAAGCATATAAATCCATTAATATTTCCAAAATTCCATATCTCAACATTGTAATCCCAAAGTCTTAAATTAAAAACATAGTATAAAATTGCGCCTACTGAATACTCAATGATTCCTGTTAAAATAGTCCCTAATAAAAAAACTTTTAGTGGACTCTTTTTAAATCTATATAGTAATAGTGTTATTGCTAGACTTCCAAAAGCATATATTGGTACCCAAGGACCATAACTTGAACCTCTTTTAACAAAATATCCTAAGTCAATTCTATAAAATAGTTCCTCATATATAAATCCAACTATTCCACCTATTACAACAATTAGCATCAAAATATTTAAAGTCTTTTTAAAATCAACATTCTCAAAAATCATTAATTTATCTTTCATTTTCTTCTTCCTTTATTAATGCTCTTTTTATCAACTTTATAAATCCAACAAATGTTGCAAATACTAAATACATCGCTAAAAATCCTGTTACACCAAACAGAATATCTGCAAATTCCATGCTACCTGTATGAGTAATTTTTTGTCCTATTTCAATTGCAAACGTAATAACAACTACTACTGTAAAAACATATATTGATGTTATTGTTAAAATATGCCCTCTATTTGCTAAATATTTAAACACCGGATAAATAGCAAATATCATAAGCATTCCTAAAGCACCTATTACTAAAAAATGTAGTTCTTTATCATTAAATTGATATTCATATAAGTCATTTAGGCTCAATATATAAGCATGTATCTTTGCTATTAATCCTACAATTCTGTATAAAACTTGTGTCATTTTCTAACTCCTTTTATATCATTAATCTATCATAAATAGATAATAATAACAAGCAAACTGACCACTTACTTGAAATATCACGTAATCTGTCGTATAATAACCCTCGTAACCACAAAGGTCCACAGATAAACGAGGTGATTGGCAAATGATAAGCACTTCTCAAGCAATTCTATTTTTAGTGGCTTTTTGTGGATTTTCATGGATTCTAAGTGCTATAGGAACCGCCTTGAATACAGCGAACGGATCAAGCGTTCTTTCTATTCTAGCGTCAATTATAATAAGCATGTGTGTGATGTGTTTCTATTTTAAATTAAATGCATTTTTATCGATTCTTATAACCTTAGGAGGAAATATAGTTTTAGGAATACCTCTTTGGGTAATAACATCACTAATCTGTGAAAAAATCCACAAGCGGAAAAATGGCAAGAAATAATCTTTCCTGCCATTTTTTCGTACCTATAATTTAAAATCAATATTACTTACAAAATTATTAAGTCTATATTTTTCTTCCAAATAGAATCTATCATCAATTCTAAATTCTATCGTTCCAATTCTTCCTGAAGCAAAATATTCAGGTTTCTTTAGTTTCTTTTCTGCATTTCCTACCTTAAACTCTTCAAAATAAATCTTCAAAGAAGCTTTATAAAGTAGCGCTTGCTCTTCTTTTATAAATTCGTTTATATTACTTATTTCTTTATTATCTAGCTTCTTAAATTCATTCAAGCTTTTATATACAATATCTCTTACATAAACTATATTAGATGCACTTTTCTCCTTTTTTAATTTAGATCCTTTTGAAATATAATGCTTGTAAAAAATATTCTTATTCTTATCCTTTGATTCCAATTTTGCAAGCAGCATATATGCTTCTTCAAAAGAAAAGTTAATATTTATATTATCATTTATACAATCTAACAGTATAAATATATGGCATGCATCTACATAATTTGCTTCTTTTTTGTCTCCTAAATAAGAAATGATATTTCTTAAGACTTCTTTAAAATTATTATCTTCTGCATATCTAAGATTTATTTTTAAAAAGTCATTTTCTTTTACATCTTGTTTTTTTATTTTAAATTGTTCTTTAATAAAAAAGCTCAAGAAATATATATCTAGCTTTAAATATATTAAAAACTCTTCTGCTGTATCACATCTATCTAGATTCAAAATCAAATTATTTAATTTATATAAGAGTTCCTCTAGAAATACACTATTATTAATTCGATATTCCTCAAAATCAGTATTTAAGTTATCTTCAAATAGTGAATTTTCTTTTGTAAGAGACTCCAAAAGATCTGATTGATCTGCTTTAAGCATTTCTTACCTCTTTTGTACATTTTATTTTACTTTAATATTTTATCATTTAATCTTTTTTTGTTCAATAAAAAAAACAAGAGAGCCGGTTACATTCCGACTCTCCTGCCCGGGACTTTTTGCCCTGTTTGCTTGTATTACTTTTTTAATGATGCCCACCGTGCCTTGATATCTGGATCAATGATCTCAACATCTTCCGACAGTGGAACAGTGATAGCTGCTTCTCGATAGCCTGCCGCTTTGAGGTCTGCAATAATACTGCTATCCCTAGCAAGCATCGTCTTGCCATTCTGGTAGATAAACGCAATTACTCCGTTGCTTTCGTTATATCTACCGATGCGTTCAACAGCAGTTACGTCGAGAATTGGCCGGAGAATCGGGAAATACGTCTGTTTGAATGGGAGCTTTGCTCTCTTATACAAAACCATGATGCCTTTGTCCGGCATTTCCAGACATTTTCCGAGAATCTCTTTGGGCAGTGCACCAATGCCATGTTTTTTTGAGTAGCTGATGCACTCATCAGTAAAGGCTGCTTTTCTGTCTTCCTTTGCCCGCTCCTTCAGCTCATCCCATTTTGCCTTTTGATCTTTGGGATAATCCCAGTTGGATAACGGGACAGGCAGATCACCTTTGATGAATCCATTTGCTCTCAGCGTCTCCAGTGCCTCGCGTGTAATTGGTGTGCAGTAGAACTCATTCTGGAAACAATAGGCTACCGTTGAGTTATTGGTATTGAACATACCATCATACTCTGGAGCCAGATCCGATACATGAAGTTCTTCTTCTTTGTTGTAAAACTGAGGGTACACGATAATTATTCCGGAATATAACCGGACGCTATTCTCTACAAGCTTTTCCATATGTTCCTCCTTTCGCTCGTAAAAGACCTATGTTGCCAACACCTACTATTAAATCAGTCAATATGACTGTTACAAAGGGGAATAAAATATTCAAAAAAAGCTTAGTGCTTTTGCGTTATTATTATACCATGGTTACATAAATATGTCAAAAACTAATATATTTTATTATATT